>Ga0076929_100062_pt1 | contig 210846 bp, 199 predicted proteins | sample HotLakConUCCSL28_FD_87104 | JGI IMG/M metagenome (GOLD analysis project Ga0076929, IMG submission 87104) | Hypersaline microbial mat communities from Hot Lake, Washington, USA - Hot Lake Consortium UCC-SL28 (version 3) (version 3) | ecosystem: Environmental > Aquatic > Thermal springs > Hot...
AGTGGGGGTGCTGGAGAGCGGGGAAGTGGGGGTGCTGGAGAGCGGGGAAGTGGGGGTGCTGGAGAGCGGGGAAGTGGGGATTCGTCGATGCGAGCAGCGGCGGGATGGGCCCTGACCGCGGAGACTGCGAGGAGGTCGAGGTGGGGCTGGGTGCAGTGCGAGGGAGACGTGGCACATGGTGGGCTTATCCCCGAGGTGCACAGCCAGACTCCCCCCATCCCCCCCCCCCCCCCCCCCCCCCCCCCCCCCCCCCCCCCCCCCCCCCCCCCCCCCCCCCCCCACCCCCGCCCCCGTCGTGTCGCCATCATGGCTGGCGTGACAGGCTTTGACATGTTCGAGGAGCTGATCCGCGATCTTGGCGGCATCGCCTCGAGGCGTGAGTTGCTGACCCTTGGAGAAGTTCGCGGCTGGACAGACACCGACTTCTGGTTCGCGCAGTACTACGGGCACCTCGACCGCATTCGACCCGGCTGGTACGCCTCCAGAGACCTCCCTGCAGATGCCCGCGCCGCCTGGCGCGAGGGAGGACCCCTCGCGTGCGTCAGCGCCCTTGTCCACTACGGAATCAGCGAGCCACTCGACCTGCCCGATCATAGGGTCGGCACTCGTCTCCACATCAGCATCCCCCACAACGGGCGCCGCCCACGGGGTGCGTCACGCGACACCGTCGTGCACTGGAACACCGCAGACCACCGCTCCGGAACACGTCAAGCCGTGCATCCCGACGCCGCACTTCGTCAAGCGAGAACGTGCGTAGCAGCCCTTCTCGAGTATCGGGGCTGGTCACGCACGCCCTGAGTCCCTGAACGCAACGCGCGGTCAGGGGCGCAGGGCGAGGGCGAGGTCGACGGCCTCCGCGGCGAGTGCCGCTGAGGTGTCGAGGTCGCGCATCCACAGCGGCACGGCGCGGGTCGCGAAACCCTCCGACTCGAGCGCGTCCACCGAGGCCGCGTCTTCGAGGCCCACCAGCCAGCCGTCGAGCAGACCGCCGTCACGGCGCAGGCCGTAGTGCCGGGCGATGGCGGCCGCATCCGGGGCGACACCGATCGCCGACAGGCAGGCCTCGGCCATGCCTCGCACGGATGCCCCGCCGATGATCGGCGAGACCCCCACGATGGGCGCGGCCTCCGCCGTGAGCGCGTCGACCATGCCGGGGATCGCGAGCACCGTGCCGATCGACACGACGGGGTTGGAGGGGGCCACGAGGATGACGTCGGTGTCGAGCAGGGCATCCAGGGCGCCGGGGGAGGGCACGGCCCGCCCGATGCCGTGCTGCACGAAGCGCGCCGCTGGCAGGGCCGCGCGATAGCGGGTCCACCACTCCTGGAAGTGCAGCTCGCGCACGCTGCCCCCCACATCGCCCGCAAGGTGCACGTGGGTGTCGACCTCCTGGTCGGTCGCCGGGTGCAGCGTCACGCCGAGCTCCCACCGCTCCTGCAGGCGCCGCACGACCTGCGAGGGAGTCTCGCCCGCCCGCAGCCACGCCGTGCGGGCGATGTGCGTACCCAGGTCGAGGTCGCCGAGCGTGAACCAGTCGGGAGTCACGCCGTAGGCCTGCAGCTCGGCTGACACACGCTCGCTCTCGCCCACGCGACCCCAGCCTCGCTGCTCATCGTTCTGCCCGCTCAGCGTGTACAGCATCGAATCCAGGTCGGGGGTGATGCGCAGGCCGGCCAACCACCAGTCGTCACCCGTGTTGACGATGACGTCGATCGTCGCGCCCGCGAGTGGGCCGTTACCGGATGCCCGACCCACCGCCTCCCGCAGGCCCCGAATGAAGCGCGCCCCACCGACCCCGCCAGCCACCACCGTTATGCGCACCACCCCACGCTAGCGCCGCCCAGTGCGTGCTCATGTGCGCGCTGATCTGTTCACCTGCGCGGATGCGCCATACCGTGTAATCCACGCGACACGCGGCGTCATGCGCCCGAAACGCGCGCACCGCACACTGGCCCTACCGAAGACGCAAGGGGAAACGTTCATGACCACCATTCGCGCCGCGATCACCCAGACCACCTGGACGGGCGACAAAGACTCGATGCTCGACAAGCACGAGCAGTTCGCCCGAGATGCCGCCGCCGACGGCGCGCAGGTCATCTGCTTTCAGGAACTCTTCTACGGCCCCTACTTCGGCATCACGCAAGACGCGAAGTACTACCGCTACGCCGAGCCCGCCGACGGGCCCATCGTGCAGCGCTTCGCCGCCCTCGCGAAAGAGCTCAGCATGGTCATGATCCTCCCCATCTACGAAGAGGATGGCACCGGCATCTACTACAACACCGCGGTCGTCGTCGATGCCGACGGCACCATCCTCGGTTCGTACCGCAAGCACCACATTCCCCACCTCGACAAGTTCTGGGAGAAGTTCTACTTCCGCCCCGGCAACCTCGGCTACCCCGTGTTCGACACCGCCGTCGGCAAGGTCGGCGTCTACATCTGTTACGACCGGCACTTCCCCGAAGGCTGGCGTGAGCTCGGCCTGAACGGCGCCGAAATGGTCTTCAACCCCAACGCGACCAAGCCGGGGCTCTCCAACCGACTGTGGGAGATCGAGCAGCCCGCCGCGGCCGTCGCCAACCAGTACTACGTGCTCGCCCCCAACCGGGTCGGCCTCGAAGACAACGAGTACGGCGACGACGCGGTGTTCTTCTACGGCACCAGCCAGGTCGTCGACCCGCAGGGCAACTACGTGGGAGCGCTCGGCTCATCCGAGACCGAAGAGTTGCTCATCCGCGACCTCGACCTCGACCTCATCCAGACCGTGCGCGACAACTGGCAGTTCTACCGCGATCGCCGACCCGAGAGCTACACGGCGGTGGTGAAGCCATGAGCACGACACTCATCACGGGCGGCACCGTCGTGAGCGCCACGGGCCGCGGTGCTGCCGACGTGCTCGTCGACGGCGAGACGATCGTCGCCGTGCTCAGCCCCGGCTCGACGCTGCTCGGCCATGACCTCGCGGCTTCCGTCGACACGGTCATCGACGCGACGGGCAAATACGTCATTCCCGGCGGCATCGACGCGCACACCCACATGGAGCTGCCCTTCGGCGGCACCGCCGCGATCGACACCTTCGAGACCGGCACGCAGGCCGCCGCGTGGGGAGGCACGACGAGCATCATCGACTTCGCCGTGCAGACCACCGGCCAAAAGGTCTTCGACGGCCTCGCCGCGTGGCACGAGAAGGCTGCGGGCAACTGCGCGATCGATTACGGGTTCCACCAGATCGTGGGCGGCGTCGATGACGATGCACTGGATGCTCTGCCCACGCTCATCGATGAGGGCATTACGAGCTACAAGATGTTCATGGCGTACCCCGGCGTGTTCTACGCCGACGACGCCCAGATCCTCCGCGCGATGCAGGTGGCCGCCGAGCACGGGCTCATGACGATGATGCACGCCGAGAACGGCCCGGCCATCGACGTGCTCGTCGAGCAGCTGCTCGCGCAAGGCAAGACCGACCCGTACTTCCACGGAGTCGCCCGTGCGTGGCAGATGGAGGAAGAGGCGACACACCGCGCGATCATGCTCGCCAACGTCACCGGGGCTCCGCTCTACGTCGTGCACGTCAGTGCCAAGCAGGCCGTCGAGCAGCTCGCCGCCGCCCGCGACCGCGGTCAGAACGTGTTCGGCGAGACCTGCCCGCAGTACCTGTACCTGTCGCTGGAAGAGCAGCTCGGTGCTGTGAGCGAGCAGTACGGCGCCTTCGAGGGCGCCAAGTGGGTGTGCTCGACGCCGCTGCGCTCGCGTGCCGAAGGGCACCAAGACCACATGTGGCAGAGCCTGCGCACCAATGACCTGCAGATGGTCTCGACCGACCACTGCCCGTTCTGCATGAAAGACCAGAAAGAGCTCGGCCTCGGCGACTTCTCGAAGATTCCCAACGGCATCGGCTCGATCGAGCACCGCATGGACCTCATGTATCAGGGCGTGGTCACCGGCGAGCTGACCCTCGAACGCTGGGTCGAGATCACCTCCACGACGCCCGCGCGCATGTTCGGCCTCTACGGCAGAAAGGGTGTCATCGCCCCGGGAGCCGACGCCGACATCGTCGTCTACGACCCGAACGGCCACACGTCGATCGGCATGCCCGTCGACGAGGCGGGCAACCCCACCGGCAAGAAGCACCACATGAACATGGATCACGCCGCGTGGGAGGGCTTCGAGATCGACGGCAAGGTCGACACGGTGATGTCGCGCGGCTCGGTCGTCATCCAGAACGACGAATTTCACGGGCGGGCCGGGCACGGGCAGTACCTGCGCCGCGGCCTGAGCCAGTATCTGGTCTGAAACGCGAGAGACGACAGGGACGAGCATCCATGGATTTCGGCGCAGTACTGCAGACCAACCCGCCCGCCAGCCGCACGGTGCACCTCGCCAAGCTGGCGGAGCAGTACGGGTTCAGTCATGTCTGGACCTTCGACAGCCACATCCTGTGGCAAGAGCCCTACGTCATCTACTCGAAGATCCTGGCCGAGACGACGCGCATCACGGTCGGGCCCTTCGTGACGAACCCCGCCACGCGCGACTGGACGGTCACGGCGAGCGTGTTCGCCACCCTCAACGAGCTTTACGGCAACCGCACGATCTGCGGAATCGGGCGCGGCGACTCGGCCGTGCGGGTGACGAACGGCAAGCCGACGACGCTCGCCGAGCTGCGGGAGTCGATTCACGTCATCCGCGAGCTCGCGAACTCTCGCTCGGTCGAGTACAACGGCTCGACGCTGCAGTTCCCCTGGAGCCACGGCAGCGAGCTCGAGGTGTGGGTGGCTGCCTATGGGCCACTCGCGCTCAAGCTCACGGGCGAGGTCGGCGACGGCTTCATTCTGCAGCTCGCCGACCTCGACATCGCCCAGTGGATGATCGAGACCGTGCGCACCGCGGCAGACAACGCCGGGCGCGACCCGATGGCCATTAGGTTCTGCGTCGCCGCGCCCATGTACATCGGCACCGACTGGGATCACATGCGCAACCAGGTGCGCTGGTTCGGCGGCATGGTCGGCAACCACGTGGCCGACATCGTCGCGAAGCACGGCGAGGGCTCCGACGTGCCGAAGGCCCTCACCGACTACATCGCCGGGCGCGAGGGCTACGACTACAACACCCACGGCAAGGCCGGCAACGACCACGTCGACTTCGTGCCCGACGAGATCGTCGACCGCTTCTGCGTGCTCGGCGACGGCAAAGACCACATCGAGAAGCTCGAAGCCCTGCGCGACCTCGGCGTCGACCAGTTCGCCGGTTACCTGCAGCACGACAACAAGGAGGAGACGCTGCGCGTCTACGGCGAGCACGTGATCCCGGCGATGAAGGGCAGCAAGAGCGCCCGGGTGTGATGCGCGGGATGCTCGCCGCGGGCATCCCGGCGCCTCCCAGCCGCGCTGCCGCACCATGAGCGCATGAGCTTCGAACCGACGCGTGAGGCAGGGCTGGCCCGGCTCGCCGACTTCGTTCCCCGAGCCGGGCGTGCCTACGCCGCCGAGCGCAACGCCGACCGTGGGCCGGGGGATCGCACGAACGTCTCGACCCTCTCGCCCTGGGTGCGGCACCGCCTCGTCACCGAGCGCGAGGTGGTCGACGCCGTGCTGCAGCGGCACTCGCTCGATGCCGCGCAGAAGTTCGTGCAGGAGGTCTACTGGCGCACCTACTGGAAGGGGTGGCTCGAGCTGCGCCCGAGCGTGTGGGCGCGGTACACCGCAGCCGTTGCGCCCGCACTCGAGGCTCTGAGCGCCGACGGGCGCGCGCGCTACGACGACGCCGTCGCCGGCCGCACCGGTATCGAGGGCTTCGACGACTGGGCACGCGAGCTCGTCGACACCGGCTACCTGCACAACCACGCGCGCATGTGGTTCGCGAGCATCTGGATCTTCACGCTGCGCCTTCCCTGGCAGCTCGGCGCCGACTTCTTTCTGCGCCACCTGCTCGACGGCGACCCGGCCTCAAACACTCTGTCGTGGCGGTGGGTCGCGGGCCTTCAGACGCGCGGCAAGACCTACCTCGCGACGGCGCAGAATATCCAGCGGTACACCGAGGGCCGGTTCCGCCCGCACGGCCTCGCGACGGAGGCTGTGGCACCCGAGGACGACGCGCCCGTGCCCGCACCCAGCGCGGCTCCGCTGCCGGAAGCGATTCCCGCCGGCCCGGTGGCGCTGCTGCTGCACGAGGACGACCTGCACGCTGAGAGCCACGCGGCCGCGCTGGAGGCCGCGGGCGCCGAGGTTGTCGCCATCGCCAGCCCGACGGCGGGGGAGCCGCGATCGCCCTTGCCTGCGTCGACCCTGCCCGTGTCGACCCTGCCCGCGTCGACACGGGGTGATCCCACCGCCCCCCTCGTGGCGGGGTTCACCGCGGCGGCGCTCGCCGACGGCAGCGCACGAGCCGGCGCGCACGTCGGGGTCGGGGCCAGCGCGCTCGACGGGATCACAGCGTCCTCGGTTCGCGCGTGGTTGCGCGAGCTGAACCTCACCGCGATCGTGACCCCCTATGCACCCGTCGGCCCGGTGCGCGATCGTCTCGACCGGCTCGCGAACCAGCTCGCCTCCGAGGGCATCACGACGACGCGTCTGCTGCGCCCCTGGGATGCCCACGCGTGGCCGCACGCGAGTCGCGGGTTCTTCCCGTTCCGGGAGCGGATTCCTGCTCTCCTGCGCGAGGAGCAGATCGGCCGGGAGGCGCGATAATGGGAGCCATCCCATCCCGGCTCACCGCCACCCTTCTCACTGAGGACTGATAGCCATGACCGACACGCAGACCCGGTCACACACCTCCGCCCCCGCTCTCGACCCCGCCGACGGCGTGCGGGCGCTCGAGCTCGACAAGCAGTACGTCTTCCACTCGTGGAGTGCCCAGGCCGCCCTCCAGCCTCTCGTCGTCGCCGGCGCCGCGGGGGCCGAGGTGTGGGACTACGACGGCAACAGGTGGCTCGACTTCTCGTGCCAGCTCGTCAACACCAACATCGGGCACTCGCACCCGCGCGTCGTCGAGGCGATCCAGCGCCAGGCGGCCGAGCTCGCGACGGTGGCCCCCTCGACCGCGAATCTCGCGCGCGGCGAGGCCGCGAAGCGCATCGTGGAGCGCGCCGGCGACGGCTTCGCGAAGGTCTTCTTCACGAACGGCGGCGCTGACGCGGTCGAGAACGCGATCCGGATGGCCCGCCTCACGACCCACCGCCACAAGGTGCTCTCCACCTACCGCAGCTACCACGGCAACACCGGGGCCGCGATCGCGGCGACCGGTGACTGGCGGCGCATGCCCAATGAGTTCGCGTACGGGCACGTGCACTTCTTCGGCCCGTTCCTGTACCGCAGTGAGTTCCACTCCGAGACTCCGGAGCAAGAGACCGAGCGGGCGCTTCAGCACCTACGGCGCACCATCCAGGCGGAGGGCCCGGGCACGATCGCGGCGATTCTGCTCGAGAGCGTTCCCGGCACGGCGGGCGTGCTCACGCCCCCTCCGGGCTACCTCGAGGGTGTGCGCGCCATCGCCCACGAGTTCGGCATCATGTGGATCGCCGACGAGGTGATGGCGGGGTTCGGTCGCACGGGCGATTGGTTCGCCTGGCAGAGCGAGGCGATCAACCCCACGCGCGCGACGCCCGACCTCATCGCCTTCGCGAAGGGCGTCAACTCGGGCTACGTGCCCGTCGGTGGCGTCGTCATGTCTCCGCGCATTGCCGCCGAGTTCGACGAGCGCGTCTTCCCGGGCGGCCTCACCTACTCGGGTCACCCCCTCGCGATGGCGTCCATCGTCGCCTCGATCGACGCGATGACCGAGGAGGGCATTCTCGAGAACGCGACCATGATCGGCACTGACCACCTCGGGCCTGGCCTTCGCGCGCTGGCCGAGAAGCACCCCATGATCGGCGAGGTGCGCGGCCTCGGCGTCTTCTGGGCACTGGATCTGGTGACGGATGCTGGCACTCGCGCCCCCGTCGGCGCCGACGTGATCGGAGCACTCAAGAAGGAGCTGCTGGCGCGCGGCGTGCTGCCGTTCGCCGCCGATAACCGCATCCACGTCGTGCCGCCGTGCATCGTGAGCCCCGAGCAGGTCGCGACCGCGCTCGAGGCCTACGATGCCGCGTTCACCGCGGTGGGCGCCACGCTCTAGGAACGGCGTAGACTGGCGCGCCATGCCTGCCCCGACCTCCCCGTACCGCGTGAACGTGCGCGACCTGGTGCACCGCCCCGGCGAGATGCGCGAAAAGACGCTGAGCTTTGCCCTGCCCGAGCAGCTCGGCGCCGCGGCGATGGTGGTCCAGGAGGGCGCTCCCCTCGAGCTCGAGCTGCGCCTCGAGGGCCTGCACGACGGCATCCTCGTCTCGGCCGAGGTCAGCACCGTGGCCTCGGGGGAGTGCGTGCGCTGCCTCGACCCCGTGACCGAACCGCTCGAACTCGAATTCCAGGAGCTTTTCGCGTATTCTCCTGAGGACGCTGTCGACTACCTGGTTCACGATGATCACGTGGATTGTGAACCGGTGGTTCGGGATGCGGTGGTGCTCGCACTACCGTTCCAACCGGTCTGTCGTGCTGACTGCCCTGGTCTTGACCCTGAGACCGGTGAGAAGCTCGCCGATCAGCCTGACCGCAAGCCCCGCGACGAGATCGACCCCCGCTGGGCTGCGTTGCAGGGCCTGCTCACCGACGACGACACCACCCAGTGACCTGAGCCGCGCGTGCACGCGCGGCCGACCAACAAGGAAGAAGACACATCATGGCTGTTCCCAAGCGGAAGAAGTCGCGCGCCAACACCCACGCCCGCCGCTCGCAGTGGAAGGCCGAGGTTCCCACGCTCGTCAAGACCATCGAGAACGGCAAGGTCGTCTACAGCCTTCCCCACCGCGCCAAGGTTGTGGAAGACTCCGCCGGCACGCCCCTGTACATGGAGTACAAGGGCCGCAAGGTCGCCGACGTCTAACCTCTCGGCTCTCTCGCCGATGAACAGCGTCGCGACAGGATCCGGCTCCGGTGCGGAACCGGCCCGCGCTGGGTCGAGCCCTGATCGTGCCGCGCTGACGCGTTCCCTGGGGCTCGTCATCGAGCCCGGGTTGCTCGATCTCGCTCTCACCCATCGCTCGTGGGCGTACGAGAACGGCGGCGTTGCGACCAACGAGCGTCTCGAGTTTCTGGGCGACTCGATTCTTGGCCAGGCCGTGACGGTCATGCTCTACACGAGCTACCCCGAGCTGAGCGAAGGCGACCTCGCCAAGCGGCGCGCCTCCCTCGTCTCCTCCGTCGCTCTCGCTGAGGTCGCCGCCTCGATCGATCTCGGCCAGCATCTCAAGCTCGGCAAGGGCGAAGAGCTCACGGGGGGCCGCGACAAGTCGTCGATTCTCGCGGACACGGTCGAGGCTCTCATCGGCGCTGCGTACCTCGACTGTGGGGCTGACGCCGCCACCGCACTGGTGCTGCGGCTCATCCAGCCTCTCCTCGAGGACCCCGACCGCTTCGGCGCCGCCATGGACCCGAAGACCTCGTTGCAGGAGCTGGCCGCCCGGCTCGGGCTCGGGTTGCCGGTGTACGAGCTGACCGACACGGGCCCCGACCACTCCAAAGTGTTCACGGCGACCGTCGTGCTCGACGGCACGCCCGTCGCGACCGGTGAAGGCTCAAGCAAGAAGCACGCCGAAATGGGCGCCGCGCTCGAGGCGTGGACGACCCTGCAGCAGGGTCAACGGACGTAGCGGTGCCCGAACTGCCCGAGGTCGAGGTCGTTCGGCACGGTCTCGAACCGGCCATCACGGGCGCGCACATCGACGCCGTCGAGGTGCTCGATGAGCGCTCGCTGCGCCGACACCCGGGCCCCGCCGAAGACTTCATCGACCGGCTGACCGGCGCGACCCTGCTGGGCGCCGTGCGCCGCGGCAAGTTTCTGTGGTTGCCGATTCAGGGGTTGCCGCTCGCGGGGCCGCCGACGTCGGGGCTGTCGGCTTCGGGTTCGGAGCCTCCTGCCGAAGCCCTCGTCGCCCACTTGGGCATGAGCGGCCAGGTGCTGTTGCGGGCCGTGGACGCGGAAGCTTCCGCGCTCACGCGCGTGCGGTTCGCGCTGACGCATCCCGTGCACGGCCCCGTGCGGGTCGACTTCGTCGATCAGCGCATCTTCGGCTCGATGGCGATTGACGAGCTGCTGCCGACGCCCGACGGGGCGGCGGCCGGGTACGGGATGCCGCTGACGAGCATCCCGAGTCAGGTCGCCCACATCGCGCGCGACCCGCTTGATCCGGCATTCGACGAGCGGCTCTACCGTCGGCGGCTCGCGGCGAAGCGCACGACCGTCAAGCGCGCGCTGCTCGATCAGACGCTCATCAGCGGCATCGGCAACATCTACGCCGACGAGGCGCTGTGGGCGGCGCGCGTGCACTACGACCAGCCCACCGAGACGCTCTCGGCGCGCAAGAGCGGCGAGCTGCTCACCGAAGTGCGCACGGTGCTGCGGCGCGCGCTCGTCGAGGGCGGCACCTCGTTCGACGCGCAGTACGTCAACGTCAACGGGGCCTCGGGGTACTTCAGCCACTCGCTGCGCGCCTACGGTCGGCACGGCTCGCCGTGCGCCCGGTGCGGGCGCCTCATCGTGCGGGAGCAGTTCATGAACCGCGGCTCGCACTTCTGCCCGCGGTGCCAGCGCATTCGCTCGCCCCGCCCGGTACGGTAGCCCTGACCGATCAGTCCATGCGCGCCCGCGCGCCAAGCCGCCGAAGGAGGGCAGCGCGTGCACCTGAAGAGCCTCACCCTCAAGGGCTTCAAGTCTTTCGCGCAGCCGACCACGTTCCAGTTCGAGCCGGGCGTGACGTGCGTCGTCGGGCCCAACGGTTCGGGCAAGTCGAACGTCGTCGACGCCCTCGCGTGGGTCATGGGCGAGCAGGGGGCGAAGACGCTGCGCGGCGGCACCATGTCTGACGTCATCTTTGCGGGCACGGCCACGCGCGGCCCCCTCGGGCGCGCCGAAGTGCTGCTGACGATCGACAACTCTGACGGCATGCTGCCGATCGAGTACGCGGAGGTCACGATCTCGCGCACGCTCTTCCGCAACGGCGGCAGCGAGTACGCCATCAACGGCACGGCCTGCCGCCTGCTCGACGTGCAAGAGCTGCTGAGCGACAGCGGGCTCGGCCGCGAGATGCACGTCATCGTCGGTCAGGGTCAGCTTGACGCCGTTCTGCACGCCAGCCCGGAAGAGCGCCGCGGATTCATCGAAGAGGCCGCCGGCATACTCAAGCACCGGCGTCGCAAAGACAAGACGGTGCGCAAACTCGAGGCCATGCAGGCCAACCTGACTCGCCTCAGCGACCTCGCCGGCGAGATTCGCCGGCAGCTGACCCCGCTCGGTCGCCAGGCCGAGATCGCGCGCGAAGCGCAGACCATCGCCGCGATCGTGCGGGATGCCCGTGCCCGACTCTTGGCCGATGAGGTCGTCGCCCTGCGCGAAAGCCTGGCCGATCACCAGCGCACCGAATCCGAGCGCACCAGCGAGCGGCTCGTGCTGCAGAGCCAGCTCGACCAGGCCCGCCTGCGCGTGCAGCGCCTCGAGGCCGAGCAGGTGGGTGATGCCGTCGATCAGGCTCGCCGCCTCGCGTTCGACCTCGAGCAGGCGCAGGAGCGCCTGCGCAGCCTCTACTCGCTCGCACAGCAGAAGCTCACGCTGCTGAGTCAGCAGTCTGAGCTGCCCGGCCTGTCGGCGACCATCACGCAGGCGCAGGTTGCTGAGGCGCGCGCCGACGCCGAGTCGCTCGGAGCGGAGGTCGAGACCGCTGAGCGCACCGTCGGGGAGGCAGCCGCACGCACGGCGACCGCGCGCGCCGCGCTCGACGCCCTCGATGAAGAGATCGCCGCGCAGAACGCTCTCGTCTCGCAGCACGACCTGCAGCTTGCGGCTCTCGCCGGACGCGTCGACGTGGCGCGCTCGACGCTCGCGGCCGCGCGCGGAGAGCAGCTGCGGCAGCAGAACGCCCTCGAGGCGGCCACCGAGCGGCAGTCGAGCACGCGCGCTGAGCTCGACGCACTGCCTGCACTCGACGAGGCCAGCGGCCGCGACGCCGAACTCGACGAAGCCCTCGCCAGCGCCGATGCCGCCGTCGCCGACACCACCGCGCGCATCGACGGCGAACGAGACGCCCTGCACGCGCTCGAGCGCGAGCGCGACGCCCTCGCCGCCCGCGTCAGCGCGCTGTCGCAGGCGGTCGATACGGGAGACGGGGCATCCGGACTCCTCGGCACGGCCGGTATTCGCGGTCTCGTCGCCGACCACCTGCAGGTGCGCGGCGGGTTTGAGGCGGCGATCGCGGCGGCGCTCGGCAGTCTCGCGGAGGCGGCGCTCGCCGACGACCTCGACGCGGGCCTGCGTGCGATCGACAGCGCACGCACGAGCGACGCCGGTCGGGTCGAGGTGGTGCTCGCCGACATCGAGTCGTCGCCGGCGCCGGAAGGCAACCTCGCCGACGGCACGGGGCTCACCGCCGCGATCGACGTCGTCACCGCCCCGCAGGGCGTGCTCGCGGTGCTCTCGCGCACCCTCATCGCCGATGACCTGGCAGCTGCGCGGGCGGCCTGGTCCGCGCTCGAGAAGCGGGGCGACGCCGCCACCGTGAGCGTCGTGACGCGGCAGGGCGACGTGCTCACCCGCTCGGTGCTGCGCGGTGGCTCAGGGGAGGGTCGCAGCAGGCTCGAGCTCGCCGCCGAGCGCGACGCCGCCCGCGACCGACTGAGCGACGTGACGACCGGCATCGAACGAGCCCGGTTCGCACTCGACGAATCGCGCGCCGCTCTCGCCGAAGCGAAGGCGGCGGCGACGACAGCCCTCGCGGCCGTCCGCGACCAGGATGCCCAGCGCGCGGCCCGCAGCGAGCAGGTCTCCCGAGCCCGCGCGCAGGCCGAAGCCGCCGAGGCGGAAGCCGCCCGCCTGACGAGCTCCCTCGAGCGCGCGCACGAGTCGGTCGCCGAGGCCGAGCGAGCAGTGGAGCGCTCGGAGGCCGAGCACGCCGACTTCGCGGGTCGACCGCGGCCCATGCTCGACGCGTCTTCCCGCGACCAGCTGCTCACCGATCTGGAGGCGGCGCGCGCGACCGAGCTCGAGCGGCGCATCGAGCTCGAGACGGCCCGGGAGCGGGTGCGTGCTGCGCGAGACGCGGCCGACCAGTTGGAGCGGCGACGTCAGGCCGAGCGCTCCGCGGCCGAGGAGGCTGCCCGCCGTGCCGTTCTGCGTCAGCGTCAGGTCGAGCGCGCCACCCGGGTCGCCGCCTCCCTTCCCGCCGTGCTCGCCGCCGTCGACGCCTCGGTCGCCGAAGCTCGGGTCGCTCTTGCCCAGGCGGAGGCCCAGCGGTCGGCGCAGAACGAGGAACTCGTCGAGCTGCGCCGCAGCGAGTCGTCGCTGCGTGAACGACTCGCGGGCATCACCGAGAACGTGCACGGGCTCGAACTGCAGATCTACGAGAAGAAGCTGCACCTGACCCAGCTGCTCGAGCGGGCGGGGGAGGAGCTCGGCTTCGGCGAAGAGGTGCTCGTCGCCGAGTACGGGCCGCACGTGCTCGTGCCTGACGATGACGCCCTCACTGAGGCCGCCCGTGCCGTGGCCGACGCGATCGCGGCTCAGGCGGCGGCACGTGTCGACCCCGACCCGGACGCGCCCGACCCGGACGCGCCCGACCCGGATGCCCCCGACCGCGACAGCGACGTTGACGAGAGCAGCGACCAGGATGCGCCTGCAGACCCTGCGCCCGAGCCGCACGCGCTGATCACAGCCGACGACGTCACGTCGACGCCGTTCGACCGCGCCGAGCAGCAGGCCAGGCTCGCGCGCGCCGAGCGCAAGCTCGGCCAGCTCGGCCGCGTCAACCCGCTCGCCCTCGAAGAGTTCGCCGCGCTCGAGCAGCGCCACAAATTCCTCACCGAGCAGCTCACCGATCTCGCCGACACCCGCCGCGACCTGCTGGCGATCATCGACGAGCTCGACTCGACAATGCAGACGATTTTCTCCGCCGCGTTCGCGGACACGCAGACCGCCTTCGACCAAGTGTTCCCCGTGCTGTTCCCCGGCGGTACAGGCAGCCTGCATCTCACCGACCCCGAGAGCATGCTCACGACGGGCATCGAGGTCACCGTGAAGCCGGCCGGTAAGAAGATCGAGCGCTTGAGCCTCCTGAGTGGTGGCGAACGGTCGCTCGCCGCCGTGGCCCTGCTCATCGCCATCTTCAAGGCGAGGCCGAGCCCGTTCTACATCATGGATGAGGTGGAGGCAGCGCTCGACGACGCCAACCTGGGCCGACTGCTCACGATCTTTCGCGACCTGAGAGCGGCATCCCAGCTCATCATCATCACGCATCAGAAGCGCACCATGGAGATCGCCGATGCGCTCTACGGGGTGAGTATGCGGCACGACGGGGTGAGCGCGGTCGTCGGCCAACGCGTGGCCGACCCCGACGAACTCGCCAGCTGAGCGCCGCCGCCCCGCATAACCTGCTCCGCTCGCGGCGAACGCTGGGGCTTCGACCGGCGAGAAGCCAGGCGGCTCCCGCTAGTCTGGTGAGGTTCGCCTCCACAACCCCAGGAGCTCCTTCGTGTCGACCACTGCAACGCCGCCGACGAACCGTTCGCGCTCAGCCCTCGTCATCACCGCCATCATCGTCGGTGTTCTCGTCGCGCTGTTCTTCGTGTTCGCCAACTTCTACACCGACATCCTCTGGTTCGACCAGCTCGGCTATCTGCCCGTGATTGCGACCCAGTGGATCGCTACCGGTGTCATGTTCCTCATCGGCTTCCTCGGCATGTTCCTGCCCGTGTGGGCGAGCTTGCAGATCGCCTACCGCTCCCGCCCGGTGTACGCGAAGCTCAACGCGCAACTCGACCGGTACCAGGAGGCCATCGAGCCGCTCAGGCGGGCGGCCATGATCGGCATCCCAGCCGTGCTCGGCCTCTTCGCGGGTGTCACCACGTCGGCGCAGTGGACCCAGGTGCTGCAGTTCTTCAACCGCACACCGTTTGGCACGACCGACCCGCAGTTCGGTTTCGACATCGGGTTCTTTGTCTACGAGTTGCCGTTCTACCGGGGCATCATCGCCTTCGCCTCGGCCGCTGTGCTGCTCTCGCTGCTCGCCGCGCTCGCCACGAGCTACCTGTACGGCGCACTACGCGTCAACGGTCGTGAGATTCGCATTTCGCGCACCGCGCGTATCCAGCTCGCCCTCACCGGCGGCATCTACATTGCCATTCAGGGCGTGAGCATCTGGTTCGACCAGTACGCGGCCGTCATCGAACCCAGCGAGGGCTTCCTCGCCGCGGGAGCCGGCTTCGCGGAGGTCAACGCGACCATCCCGAGCCGCGCGATTCTCGCCGGCATCGCCGCTCTCGTCGCGATCCTCTTCATCATCACGGCGATCATCGGGCGCTGGCGCCTGCCGATCGTCGGTACCGCGCTGCTCATCGTGAGCGGGCTCATCATCGGCAGTGTCTACCCGTGGATCGTGCAGCGCTTCCAGGTCGACCCGAGTGCGAGAAGCCTCGAGGCTCCGTTCATCGAGCGCAACATCGAAGCGACGCGAGACGCCTACGGCGTGGCAGACCTGACCGAGATCTCGTATGACGCCGATACCGACGCGGCGACGGGTGCGCTGCGTGAGGATGCGGAGACGACGGCGAACATCCGCATCATCGACCCGGCACTTGTCAGCCGAGCCTTCGCCCAGCTCGAGCAGTTCCGGCAGTACTACCAGTTCCCCGACTTCCTCGACGTCGACCGCTACGAAATCGACGGGCAGACCCGAGACACTGTGCTGTCCTTGCGCGAGCTGAACCCCGACGGTCAGACGTCGCAGAACTGGTACAACAACACGATTGTCTTCACCCACGGCTACGGGGTGGTCGCCGCCTTCGGCAACCAGCGCGCCGATGACGGCCAACCGCTCTTCTTCGAATCGGGAATCCCCCAGGGGGGTCAGCTGACAGAACTGCTCGGAGAATTCGAGCCGCGCGTGTACTTCGGCGAGTTCTCACCGCTCTACTCGATCGTCGGCGGTGGCGAGGACCTCGAACTCGACTTCCCCTCCGACGGTGCGGGGGAGGACGCCGCGGGCAACGCGACCTACACCTTCACGGGTGAGGGTGGGCCCGCGCTCGACAACGTCTTCAAGCGCCTGCTCTATGCCATCAAGTTCCAGTCGGAGCAGATCTTCCTCTCGGAAGCTGTGACCGATGAGTCTCAGATCCTGTACGACCGCAGCCCCCTGGAGCGCGTGCAGAAGGCGGCGCCGTACCTGACCCTCGACTCTGATCCGTACCCTGCGATCGTGGACGGTCGCATCGTGTGGATCGTCGACGCCTATACGACCACGGCGAGCTACCCGTACTCGACGTCAGTGCCGCTGTCGGCGGCCATCGCCGACACGTACACGCCGTCGCCGCAGTTCCCGATTGACAACATCAACTACATTCGCAACTCGGTGAAGGCGACCGTCGACGCCTACAGCGGCGAGGTCACCCTGTTCGCGTGGGACACGGAAGACCCGATCCTGCAGACCTGGCAGAAGGTGTTCCCGACGACGCTGACATCGGTGGACGAGATGAGCGAGGAGCTGCTTGCGCACGTGCGGTACCCGGCCGATTTGTTCAAGGTGCAGCGCAGCATTCTCGGCGCGTATCACGTGACGGATCCCGGGTCGTTCTTCTCCACCGACGACGAGTGGGTGACCCCGAACGATCCAATCTCCTCGGCCGCAGCGCCGACCACCCAGCCGCCGTACTACCTGACGATGCAGGTGCCGGGGGACGATGAGCCGGGCTTCACTCTGTACTCGACGTTCATCCCTCGCACGGCGAGCGATAACGAGCGCAACGTGCTCACGGGGTACCTCGCGGCGAATTCCGACCCCGGAGAGGACTACGGCAAGCTCACGCTGCTGACACTGCCGTCGCAGACGATCCCCGGCCCCGGTCAGGTGCAGAACCAGTTCAACTCTGACACCGAGGTTGCCAACCAGCTCGCCCTGCTGCAGCGCGGTGAGACCGAAGTACTGCGCGGCAACCTGCTGACCCTGCCGGTCGGCGGTGGACTGCTCTATGTGCAGCCGATCTACGTGCAGTCGACGGGTGAGACGAGCTACCCGCTGTTGCGCAAGGTGCTCGTGTCGTTCGGCGACAACATCGCGTTCGAGGACACCCTCGATCAGGCACTGGATGCCCTCTTCGGGGGCGATTCGGGTGCGAGTGCGGGTGATGGCGACGTCGACCCGACTCTGCCGGTTCCCGATCCCGAGGCCCCGACCGACCCCGAGGCGCCTGACGAGCCGACGGAGCAGCCTGCTGATCCGACGGTGCCCGTTGACGCGCTCCAGACAGCCCTGAACGACGCGCGGCAGGCGCTGCAGGATCGCACCGCGGCGTACGCGGCGAACGACCTGGTGGCAGCTGCCGAGGCTGATGAGCGCCTCCAGCAGGCGATCGAGCGTGCCATCGTGCTCAGCGACTAGCTCGCCGTAGGCGAGCAGCCGCGTTTCGTGGATGCCGGTGAACCCGCACTCGTCGGGTTCACCGGCATCCCACGGTGTCGACGGCGACTAGACAGAACGGTATGCCCCTCACGTGGGTCGCACACTCTCGGCAGCTACGACGCCGTCGTCACCCCGCTCATCACCGAGGGGGCGGTATCCGCCACTACGCGGGCATCCCGCTGCAGGGTTCCCAGGGCCGCGAGTTCGGCGCACTGTGTGTCACCGACTTCCGACCGCGCACCGTCACGTCATCTGCCGACATGTGGGTGTTGCGCAAGCTCGCCAGCGCCGCTCAGCACTCCATCTGGAACGCGACTCTCGGCGAGGGCGGCCGTGTCGCGTCGCTCATCGCCGGCACGTCGAGCCCGGCGTCGCCCGCCGAGGTGGATCGTCTGGGCCTGAGAACCCCCGCCTAGTGAACGTCACGGGCGATTCGACGGTCGTCATGTCGACTGCTAACATGGGAGCTTCGCCGCGGGGTGGAGCAGTTCGGTAGCTCGCTGGGCTCATAACCCAGAGGTCGTAGGTTCAAATCCTGCCCCCGCAACTGTTGTCCTTATGAGGACACCAAGAACCCTCGGGAAGCCTCCCGGGGGTTCTTGTCGTTGTGCGCGTCACCACAGTGCTCACCGCCGTGTCGCCACGATCTCGTCGGCGACTGGTCGCGCGTTCGGAATGCGCACACAGACGGCGTGCGTCGCTTGTCTGCCCGCTGAGGATCTACCAGCATGGTGGTGCCGAGGTACGGAGGCCCGCTCCCGCTCACGACGCCCCCCTTCAGGAACAACGTCGTGGCGCCTCGGCCGGTCGATGCTCAGTCAGTATTCGGGTTCTGCCTGAGCATCGACCACCATGACTCGCCGCCCCTCAGGGCGCGGTGACCGCCGGGGTCCGCTCAGCTGGCGATCGCCGGGATGATCGCTCCCGAGAACACCTGCCAGGCCAGCGCGGTCTTCGCGACGAGGCTCAGCGTGATGTAGCTGCGCTCACCCTGCAGGTAGCTCTTCCACTTGCCGACCTGCTTGTACTGCAACCACTGGTTGATGGCGAACGTGTTGAAGAAGAGGAAGAGCGAAATCACGATGCCGACGACGAACTCCGGCGGGGCCGCCTCGCTCTCGCTGCCGGGGCGCAGGAAGTAGATCAGCACGAGGATCCACGGCACGATGCCGACCATAGAGCCGAAGATGAAGGGCAGCAGCCCTCCGGAGCCTGGCTGCTCGTACTTCTCCTGCAGGGCACCGAACAAGATCATGGCGGCGTTGACGGCGAAGATGGCGAACAGGGCCCCGATGTCGGTCACGCCGTTGATGGCGAGGATCAGCCAGATCATGATCGAGGAGCTGAGCGAGTACTCCGTCCAGCGGAAGTAGTTGCGGTTGGCCAGGAGGCCACCCTTGTAGCGGCCGAAGAACCACGGGCTCGAGATGAGAAAGTGGAAGAACGCGCTCAGCGCGAGGAACGCGACGACGCCGATGCCGATGTTGACTTCGAACAGGACGACGCGCTCGGGAGGCAGGGGAACACCGGGAGGGCCCGCGAGGTAGTCGGCGGTGACGGCGAACAGCACCTGCGAGCTGAGCATCGTCAGCACGATCGCGAAGCCGATGGCCTGCAGCAGGTGCAGGCTGCCCGCCACGATGTTGTAGACGCGCAGCCGATCGATCTGCTGCTCGGGGGTGTAGACCTTCTTCGCCATGCGGGATTCCTCTGGGCTCGGTGTGCTGGTTACGCTGACGCTATCAGGCCGCAACAAAGAGTGACAGGTGTTCAGGTGCGCGGGGGTTGGGCGCCGAGCCACTGCACGGCGGCGGCCCCCGCGGCAACCCCGCGCTCGACGGCGGCCTCGAGACTCTCGCCTTCCGCCAGCTCCGCGCACACGGCACCCACGAAGGCGTCGCCAGCGCCCGTCGTGTCGACGACGGTGACGCGCGGTGCGGGCTGGTGACCCGTGCCGACAGGCCCCGCGTACACGGCGCCGTCGCCCCCGAGAGTGAGCACGACGCTGCGGCAGCGCTCGAGCAGCGCCGCCGCAACGGCGGCCGCGCCGTCGACAGAGTCGACGGGCATTCCGCTGAGGTCATGAGCCTCAGCCTCGTTGACGACGAGCGGGTCGCACAGAGTGAGCAGGGCATCCGGGATCTCACGGCTGGGGGAGAGATTGAGCACCACGCGACCGCCCGCCGCCTCGACGGCGGTCGCCGCGGCCACCACCACGTCCAGCGGGATCTCGAGCTGCGCGAGCAGAACCGTGCGCGGGCCTGCGAGTTGATCGACGAGCGGCACGACCTGCGCGGGGGTGAGAGAGGCATTAGCGCCGGGCGCCACGACGATGGTGTTCTCACCGTCGCGCGCGACCGTGATGAGGGCGACGCCGGTGGGCGCATCCTCGACCGTGACGGTGCTGGAGACGTCGACACCGCCCGAGCCCAGCGCGTCACGCATCGCGCGACCGTTCGCGTCGGCTCCGACCGCGCCGAGAAAAACGGGCATAGCGCCCGACCGTGCGGCCGCGAGGGCCTGATTGGCGCCCTTGCCGCCCGTCGCGGTCACGAGCTCGCCACCCATGAGGGTCTCGCCGGGGTGCGGGTGCCGGTCGACGAGTACGGTGAAGTCGGTGTTGGCCGACCCGAGGACGATGAGTGTTGCGGTCATTCCTTCATCGTGGCAGAGCGCCGCCCGCGCCACGAGCGGTACGCCATCCACGCGCCCGTCGACCACAGCGCCCAGGCGACGAGCAGCGGCTGGAACAGCAGCCGGATGCCCCGGGCCACGTCGCTCTCCAGCCCGAAGCCGTCACGCCCCTCCGTGAACTGGGCGATGTTGCCGGGGAAGATCGCGAGGAAGAACAGGGCGACCGCCCAGCCGACGGGCACGCGCCAGCGGCCGAGCACCAGGAGCGCGAGGCCGAGCGCGATCTCGACAACGCCCGAGGCGACGACCACGAGGTCGCCGTCCAGCGGCAACCACGGCGGCACCTGGGCGAGAAACTCCTCGCGGCCCACGGTGAGGTGGCCCAGCCCGGCGGTCAGCAACGCGGCGCCGAGCAGCCAGCGGGCGAGCCGCTGCGGCCAGGAGATGCCCGGCCGGGGCGCGGCGACCGAGTCGGTGGGTGCGGTGCGGGCGGGCGGTGCGGCGGGGTCATGCATGGCTCCAGTCTGACACTGCGCGGTCAGCAAGCGCGGGCCGTAGGCTGGAGACATGAGCTCGACGACCTCACTCGCGGTCGCGCAGTGGGCGCCCGGCGCTGAACGGGGGGCCAACCTCGCGCGGGTGCGCGAGCTGGCCCAGCAGGCCGTCGACCAGGGCGCTGAGCTGGTCGTGTTCCCCGAGTACTCGTCGTACTTCACTCCGCGGCCGGGTGAGGACTGGGTCGCGCACGCCGAGCCGCTCGACGGGCTCTTCGTCACTGGCCTCGCGGCCATCGCCGCCGACCTGCGGGTGACCCTCGTCGCGGGCATGCTCGAGACCTCCCCGCTCGCCGGTCGCTGCCGCAACACGATTGTCGCGGTCGGGCCCGAGGGCACTCTGCTCGCGACCTCACGCAAACTGCATCTCTACGACGCGTTCGGTTCTCGCGAGTCGCGCTGGGTCGAGCCCGGCGAGATCGCCCCGCCGCAGCTGTTCACGGTGGGGCAGCTGCGGGTGGGCATCCAGACCTGCTACGACCTGCGGTTTCCCGAAGTCACGCGCCGTCTCGTCGACGCGGGCGCCGACCTGGTGCTGGTGCCCGCCGAGTGGGTTGCCGGCCCCGGCAAGCGACACGCGTGGGTGACGCTCGCGACGGCCCGTGCGATCGAGAACACGGTCTACCTCGCCGGCGCTGACCACCCCCCGCCGATCGGCGCGGGGGCGAGCCTCATTGTCGACCCGATAGGCGAGCAGCTCGCCTACCTCGATGATGGCGAGGATGTCGTGGTCGCCAGCATCGATCGTGCGCGCCTCGACGAGGTGCGCGGCATCAATCCCGCCCTGCAGTTGCGGCGCTTTCGCGTCGAGCCGCTCTAGCGACCGGCGAACGAGCGCAGTCTTTCCGATGCCTCCGTGATCGCGGCTTCGGTGCGGCAGAAGGCGAACCGCAGGGACGATCGCACGGTGGGGTCGGTCGACCGTGGCGCGAAGGCCTGCAGCGGAATGGACGCGACACCGGGGCTGAGGGTCAACTCGCGTGCGGCAACCGCTCCGTCGGTGATGCCCAGCGGTGCGGCGTCGGCGACGATGAAGTATGAGCCGCGTGACGGGCTCACGCGGAAGCCCGCGGCGCGCAGGCCCTCGCTCAGCAGGTCGCGACGCCGCTGCAGGGAGTCGCGCTGATCGTGGAAGTAGCTATCGGGCAGCCCGAGCCCGACGGCGATCGCCGGCTGGAGGGGCGCCCCGTTGACGTATGTCGTGAACTGCTTGACGGCGAGTACGTGGTCGATGAGCTCGGCGGGCCCGGTCATCCAGCCGATTTTCCAGCCGGTGACCCGAAAGGTCTTCGCCGCACTGGAGATCGTGAGGGTGCGCTCGCGCGCGCCGGGGATGCGCGCCATCGGCGTGAAGGGCGCGTCGTCGTAGACGAGATGCTCGTACACTTCGTCGCTCACGATGATCGCATCGTGGGCGGCCGCCCGGGCGGCGATGCGCTCCAGAAGCTCGGGGTGGATGACCGACCCGGTCGGATTGTGCGGGTTATTGAGCAGCACGACGCGCGTGCGCGGACCGATCGCCGCGTCGATGTCGGCGGGCTCCGGTTGAAAGGTCTCCCCGCGCAGAGGGATCGTGCGATGCGTGGCGCCGCTCAGCCCGATGATGGCCGCATACGAGTCGTAGTAGGGCTCGAGGGTGACGACCTCGTCTCCGGCCCCCGCGAGGGCGAGGAGCGCCACCGCGATGCCCTCGGTCGCGCCCGTCGTGGCGATCACCTCGGTGTCGGGGTTCACGATGTCACCCCAGAACCGCTCCCGGTGCGCCGCGATCGCTTCGCGCAGCACGGGCAGACCCCGGCCCGGCGGATACTGGTTGACCCCGGCATTGATCGCCTCGATGGCGGCGTCGAGCACCTCGCGCGGGGCATCCTCATCGGGGAAGCCCTGCCCGAGATTGATCGCGCCATGCTCGGTGGCCAAGGCGGAGATCTCAGCGAAAATCGTCGAGCGCACCGTGCCAGCGACATCGACGAGGCCGGCGGCGTCGACCGTGCGCAGCCATGGCGGAGGAGTGGTCATCACCCCACCCTAACGAGAGCCGATGCGCGGCCGATCAGCCGCTCGTCTTCGGCAGGGTGAGACTCGTCGCCCACTCGTAGAAGACGGTCTTGCCGGGGCTGGTGTCACTGACGTCGGCGTCGACGCCGCGATGCAGCAGGTCGGCCAACCCCCGAATAGTCAGGTCGAGGTCGTCACTCGGAGCGGTGAGCGCGAGCCCCGCCGAGCACGCCGACAGCACGCTCGACACCATGCTGGCGTCCACGTCGCGGCGCACCATGCCCGCCTGCTGCAGCTTCTCGATCAGGTCGGAGCGGACACCTATGTTCGGCAGGTAGACGAAGCCGTTCGCGTTGCGCATGATCTGGTTGAGGGCATCCCGATCGATCACGAACAGCGTGCGGGCCAGCGGCCGCTCGTAGACCGAGGCCAGAATGTACGTGTACATGCGTGACAGCAGGCCCCCGCGCGGATCGCGTTCGACATGGTCGACGATGCTCGCGTACATGAGGCTGAACTCACGGTTCAGCATGCTCACGAGAACGTCGTTGGGGGTGTCGAACAGGTTCTCGATCTCAGCTTGCGCAATCTCGCTGCGCGCGGCGAGCGCCCCGAAGGTGACGGCGGGGTAGCCGTCGCTTCTGATCAGCTCGGATGCTACAGAGAGAATCTGATCGACATCGGTGATGGGGGGCTGGGGCATCGAGGGCTCATCACGGTTAGGGGCGTGTGTCGAGTCTAGACTGCCGCACAGACAGGTGGGTACACCCGGTGTGGGTGCAGTGTGTGGAGAACTCTCGACCGGATGCTGCGCCCTTGCCTACCGTGGGCGCCATGCTGAGACGCCCCCTCGCCCTCGTCGTGCCCGTGCTGGTGCTCGCGCTCGTGGGGTGCTCCAGCCCCACCGTCATCCCGCCCGCGGCGCCACCGAGCGACGAGGCACCACTTTTCGCGACCGACGAGGAGGCGCTCGCCGCGGCGACTGCGGCCTACGAAGAGTTCCTCGCCGCACTCGACTCGAAGCTCCAGGATCCGCCTGCAGAAGACATTGATCTTGGCGACTTTGCCAGCTCGCAGGCTCTTGACGAGGCAACAGAGTCGGTTGACCGTTTCGTCACACAAGGGCTCAGAATCACGGACGCGCGAGCAGTGATCGCAACTGAGTTGCAGATGTTTTCAGAACTTTCTGCAGGTGTTGAAGTTGTGATTTACGCGTGCGAGAGCGTCGAAGGTGTCGATCTGTTGAACACAGATGGGGAATCACTCGTCGAAGAGGGTCGCCCAGACCTGTCCGGGTGGGAGGCCGCTGTGATTTTCAACGGAGAATCAGTTTCCGTGGATAGCCGCAATCAATGGGCCGGTGAAGGCGTGTGCTGACTCGCCTCGGACTCGCCATCGGCATGGTGGTTGTTCTTGGTTTCGCGAGCGTGTTGGTCTCTGAACCCGGAGCACATGCATCAGGAGACTCTTGCCTTGGTGATTCTCAGTTTGGGAGCGGGTGCCCGAACGTCGGGGGGCAGCTCGGCGACGGGGAAGCGCTTCTCTCGGGTGATCTGAACCGACCCGGTGGTGGTGGCGGTGGTGGCAGCGGCGGGTCGGGGGGTTCCGGCGCCGGCGACACCGCGGGGCGGCCCGACGTGAGCGGAGGAACCTCGCGCCTCACCACGCCGTGTATCGACGTCTTCGAGGGCTATTGCGCGGGCATCCGGCCTGATCGCCCTGCAGTGCCCGGCGGCCCCGCGCCCGCGCCGCGACCGGTGACGCTGAGCGATATCGAGGCGTTTCGCCCCGCTCCGGCCGTGCAGTACATGCAGCCCGACGGCTGGATGGTCGTCGGGCTACCCACCAACTTTTACGCCGTGACCTCCGCGCACGTCGTGCGAGGCGAGCTGCTCGGCCTTCCCGCCGACGTGCGCTTCACTCCCGTCACGTATCGCTGGCGCTACGGCGACGGCACAAGCGTGGTTCTCGGCACGAAGGGCGCGACGTGGCAGGCCCAGGGGTTGCGGGAGTTCGACCCGACCGCGACGAGTCACACCTATCGAGCATCCGGCACCTATCTGATCGACCTCGACGTGGACTACACCGCCGAGTACCGGGTACTCGGGGCGGCCTGGGTGCGGATTCCGGGCACACTGCAGCTGCCCGCCAACCGGCTCGTGGCGACGGCCGGCGACGCCGTCACCGTGCTCGTCGACAGGGACTGCGCGACCGCACCGCGTGGCCCCGGCTGCTGAGCCGCATAGGGCGAAGCATCAGGCCGCGCCCAGGCGAGGCAAATACACTGCATAGGTTTGCAGAGCACACTGGTCGTGGCTGAAAGGAACCCCCATGAACTCCACGCCCGACGGCGCGGCACACCCTGCACCGCACGAACCTGACGCGCACGAGCCTGACGCGCACGAGCCTGACGGCCAGCAGCCCGACGCGCACGAGCCTGACGCGCAGCAGCCCGACGCGCAGCCGTCGGAGGCGCCGCAGCCCAGCCTCGCGCCGACGACGACGTCCTTCGCTGACAGCACGCCCCCTGCCGCCGCTGGGGCCACCGTGCACTCCGCACCGCCTGCTGACACCGCGCCGTCCGCCCCGGCGCCCCCTCGCCGCGGCGGGGCAGCGGTGCTCGCCGCGCTTGCCGTCGGCGCCCTCATCGGAGGCGCGGCCGGCGGCGGCGTCGTCGCCGCGGTCATGGCCAACAACCCGAGTGTCGTCGTGGGCGACAGTTCGAACCCGCTCAGCATCACCGTCAACGATCCCGGCAGCGCGACTATGGTCACGAGCGTCGTCGCCACAGCTTTGCCCTCGATCGTGACCATCGAAGTCGCGGGTGGCGGGGCGCAGGGCAACGGGTCCGGTGTCATCATGAGTGATGACGGCTACGTCATCACCAACTCGCACGTCGCCACCCTCGATGGCGCGACCTCCGACCCGGACCTGCGGGTCACGCTCAGCGACGGCCGTATCGTCGACGCGAGCCTCGTCGGCGCGGACCCGTTGGCCGATCTCGCCGTCATTCAGCTCGCTGACGTCGACGGCCTCCAGGCCATCGAGTTCGCCGACTCCGACGCGCTCAACGTCGGCGACAACGCGATCGCCATCGGTGCACCCCTCGGGCTCTCCAACACGGTCACGAACGGCATCGTCTCCGCGCTCAACCGCTCCATCACCGTGCAGTCCTCCGCTGTTCCGGAGGGTCGCGGTGACGCGATGCCCGATGGCGAGGACGCCCCGTTCGACTTCTGGAACTTCGATACTCCTCAGCCCGACGGTCAGAACCAGCCGCCGCGACGCTCCACCACGATCTCGCTGCCGGTGATCCAGACTGACGCGGCCATCAACCCCGGCAACTCTGGCGGGGCTCTGCTCAACGATGAGGGCCAGTTGATCGGCATCAACGTGGCCATCGCCACGGCCGGCGGGTCGGGCGGTCAGGCCGGCAGCATCGGCGTCGGCTTTTCCATTCCAGCGAACTATGCCCAGCGCATTGCGACCGAACTCATCGCGACCGGCACGGCGAGCCACGGGTTGCTCGGCGCGACCGTCACCGATGCCTCCGCCTTCGCCGAAAGCACCGTCGTCGGCGCCCTCATCGACAGCGTCTCGCCCGGCGGCGCCGCCGACCAGGCGGGGTTGCGCTCCGGCGACATCGTCACTGTGTTCAACGGCGTGCCGATCGTCGACCAGATCGACTTGACCGCGCAAGTGCGCGTGCTCGCCGGCGGTGACAGCGCGACCCTCACCTATGTGCGCGACGGCGTGCCCGATACGGTGACCGTCACGCTCGGCCAGCTGGAGTGACGCAGTAACCTCGGGAGGTATGGCGACGCCCGACGACCTCCGCGCACCCGGCGTGAGCTACATCATGCCGGTGTACAACGAGGCTGCCTACATCGACAATGCCGTCGCCAGTGTGCTCGCCCAGCAGTACGACGGCGACCAAGAGTTGGTCATCGCGCTGGGGCCGTCGACAGACGGCACGAGCGAGCGCGTGCGCGCCCTCGCCGAGCAGGATGCCCGCATCCGTCTCGTCGACAACCCCGGCATGGCCATCCCCCTGGGCCTCAATCTCGCCATCCGCTCGGCGCGCCACGACATCATCGTGCGCGTCGATGCCCACACCGAGCTCGACCCGCTCTACACGGCCGTCGGGGTGGCGACGCTGCTGCGCACGCGTGCCGCGAGTGTCGGCGGTGTCATGGCCGCCACCGGTCGCGGGCGCGTGCAGTCGGCGATCGCGCGGGCCTACAACAGTCGCCTCGGGCTCGGTGGGGGGCCGTACCACGGGAGAGCATCCGAGGGGCCGGCGGAGAGTGCCTACCTCGGCATCATGCGCCGCAACGCGATCGAGGCCGTCGGCCTCTACGACGAGAAGCTCAAGCGGGGCGAGGACTGGGAGCTCAACGCGCGCCTGCGCGAGGCCGGCGAGCTGGTCTGGCTCAACCCTCAGCTGCAGGTCGTCTACTGGCCGCGCAACACGTGGGGCAAGCTCGCTCGGCAGTTCGTCGCCACCGGCATCTGGCGCGGCGAGCTCGTGAGGCGGGCAGGAGGGCGGCACCCGCTGCGCTATTTCGCGCCGCCCGCTCTGCTGCTCGCCAGCGCGTCGAGCCTCGTGCTACTCGTGCTCGAGCTCACGGGGGTCGTGCGTGGCCCCGCCGCCGTCGTGCTCTCCCTCGTCTACCTCGCGCCCGTGCTGTACAGCGTTCTGCTGCTGAGCCTGCTGGTGCTGGTCTCCAGCGGCGCGAGACTGCGCGATCGGGCGACCTTCGCCCTCGTCATCGCGGTCATGCACTTCAGCTGGGGCGCCGGCTTCGTGCGCGGCGTGCTGTTCGGCGCGCGCGACGCCATCGACCGGTCGCGCATCGAGTCGTAACCCGGCTGGCCCCACGGCGGCCGGCCTCACCCGACCCGCGCGCCGTCAGTCGAGCAGACCCGCGGCGAGGATGCGCGCGACGACCCGCTCACCCGCCCGACCATCGTCGAGGGGGGTGAAGCGCTCGCGCCATGCCGCGCGCTGCGGGGCGAGCTCGGGCGACTGGGTGCTGCTCGACTCGCTGGCGGCAATCGCGTCGAGCAGGGCATCCCGCGAGGCGACGACGGGGCCGGGTGCGTCGGCGGTGACGTTGAAGTAGAAGCCGCGCAGCTCGTCCGCATAGCGGTCGAGGTCGGGGGTGAAGAGGATCACGGGCGTCTCCGTCGCGGCCAGATCGAACATGATCGACGAGTAGTCGGTGACGACGACGTCGGCGGCGAGCAGCAGATCGGCGACATCCGGGTAGCTGGTCGCATCGACGATGCCCGGCCCCTCGAGGTCGCGCCCGAAGCGCAGCGTGCGGCTGTGCCCGCGCACGACGAGCACAGCACTCGGGTCGCGCTCGCGCAGCTCGGCGGCGAAGCTCGGCAGGTCGAGGTAGTCGACGAGTTCGGTGCGGTCGTCGCGCCACGTCGGCGCGTACAGCACCGCGCGGTCCTGCGGGCGCAGGCCCAGGCGGCCGCGCACGGCCGCGCGATCGCCGGCGACGAGCGTGTCGCTGCGCGGGTACCCCTCGACCCACACCGGCCCGCGGAACGCGTAGGCCCGACGCAGGATGCCCGCCGCGTACTCGTTCTGCGCGAGCAGCAGATTCCACCGCGCGCTCTCCCGCCGCACCGCGATGCGCGTCCGCAGACCCACGCGGTCGCGATCCAGCGCGAGGCGCTTGAGCATCGTGCCGTGCCACGTCTGCAGCACCGTCTGATGGGGCCGGGGCTTCCAGCGCTTGCGCAGCCAGTCGTTGACGACGAGCAGTCGCGCGTCGGCGCGTACCCGCCACCACTCGGCTGAGCCCTCGACGAGCGGCACGGCGCCCTGGGGCACGGCGATCGAGCGGTCGACCACCGACCAGTACCGCGTGACGTCGGGCCGTGCGCGGGCGAGCTCGCGGTCGATCGCGAGCGGGTTGCAGGCGACCGTCTGGCTGTAGAAGCTCTCGAAGAACACTGCCCGCTCGGGCGTTGCCGTGCGGCGGCGGTAGTCGGCCTCGAGACGCTTGTGGGCGGATGCGTCGCGCTCGTCGCCCGTCAGCGGCGGCTCGACGCGCAGCAGCAGCGTGCCGTCCTCAGAGCGCAGCCGCGCGCGCAGCAGCGCGGAGTCGTGCGGCGGCGGCACCTCGGTGCGCACGTCTGCGCGAGCCGTGCGCGGGTGGCCCTCGAGCACCGTCTCGAGCCGGTAGTCGCCCGACCGGGCCGGCAGGCCCGCCGCCCCCCAGCGTTCGCCGAGCAGGGGGAACGTCGCGGTGAACGACTCGCCGCTCTGCTCGACAGCAGCGGCGATCGTATGGCGGGATCCCGCGAGCACGAGCGACGCGATCGGCAGGCTCGCCGTGCCCGTGATCTCCACGACGGGCTCGGCGCTACCGTGCACGTTCGTCAGCGATCGGTCCCGCACGACCACGGTGTCCACCACGAGTCTGTTGTGAGAGACCGATCGATGCTCGTCGTGCTCTCGCTCAGCTTCGGCGGCCACCGCGGGCTGCTCGCCGAGCAGCCCGCGCACGGCGGCGAGCACGCGTTCCGTCGCGCGGCCATCGAGCAGGTCGACGTGCTCGTCACGCAGCCAGGCTGCATGGGCGAGAGCGTCGGTGCGTGCCGTTCCGAGCGCAGCATCGAGCCGCGTGAGGGTCTCGGCCCACGTTGTCGCCGGGTCGCCGCCGCTGAACTCGCGATACGGCGTGTAGAGCCCGCGCGTCGCGAGGTAGCGCGCCAGGTCGGGGGCGAAGAAGACGCTCGGCACGCCGGCGATCGCCGCGTCGAAGGCGATGGACGAGTAGTCGGTGACGACGACGTCGACGGCGGGCAGCGCCGGGGTCACGTCAGTCAGCGCATCGGTGCCCAGCAGCCGGATGCGCGGCGAGGCCTGCACGCCGGCCGCGTACGAGCCTGCCCCGAGCGGGTGAGAGCGGATCAGCAGCACGGCCCCGGCGCGGTCAGCCCAGGCGGCGATGGCCTGCCACTCGTCGCGGCTGGGGATCGCGGCATCCTCATCGCCGTCGCGCCAGGTTGGCGCATACAGCACGACCGGTCCGTCGTCGGGGAGTGCGCCACAGGCCCCGGCGACCAGTGCCCGAGCGACGGCTCGGCGCTGCTCTGCCGTGCCCCGCAGCAGCACGTCATCGCGCGGGTCGCCCGAGACGAGGATGCGCGCCGCATCGAGCCCGAAGGCGCTGCGGATGCGCCCCGCGACGAGTGCCGACGCAACCGGGAACAGCGCGATCTGCGCCCCCGCGCGCCGGTACAGCGCGCGCATGAGCCGCCCGACTCCGGGAAGCGAGCCGATGAGCGGCAGGCGCAGGGCGGCCGCCGAATCCAAGTGCAGGCGCTTGAGCGGGATGCCGTGCCACAGCTGCACGACGCGCGCGCCGCTCACCCCGAAGCGATTGACGTCGCCGAAGCCATGTGTCACGACGACCACACCCGCGCGCAGCGTCGCCCACAGGCCGCGCGGCCCCCGCTTGCGCAGGGCACGCAGTCCGCGTGCGCGCGCGGCATCGAGCTCGGCCCGGCTCGACGCGAGCCACGTCAGGCGTCGCTCGAGTTCGCGCTCACGCGCGAGGTCGTGCAGAGCCAGCGCACCCTCGCCGAGCCCGCCGCCCGAGGCGAACACCCACTGCTGCGGACTGCGCGGCACGAAGACGGCGACGAGCGCCCCGAGTGCATAGAGCGGGGCGCGAGCGAGCACGCGCGCGTTGCCGGCGCTGAACGTGAAGCGGGCCATCACGAGAGAGTCTGTCACCTCCCGCCCCCGCCGCACACGGTTGCGAACAAGTCGGTAACGGTGTGGCCGAACCGTCAGGGGCGCTCGGGCGCCGCTGGGAGGATGGTCGTATGGGCATCGGGGGGCAGGTCGCGACCGCGCGGCGCATCGTGCGCACCCTGCTGCGCTCGCGCCGCAACCGTGCCCAGCTCGACGCGCGGCTGCGCGACGTGACACCGCCAGCGCCCGGCTCGATCGAGATCGCCGTCTACTTCGCTGACACCCGTATCAACCTGTACCAAATCCGGCAGTGGTACGCACCGCTCGCTGAGCTCGCGCGGGAGCATCCGGTCGCCATCATCGCGCGCAGCCCGGGCACGATGCTCACGCTGCTCGACGAGGCACCGGTTCCGGCCGTGTACCTGCGCAAGGTGAGCGACCTTGAGCAGTTCGTGCTGGATCAGCCGCTGCGCCTCGTGTTCTACGTCAACCAGAACACCAAGAACTTCCAGATGTTCCGCTACGGCCGCATGTGGCACGTGTTCATCAACCACGGCGAGTCCGACAAGATGTACATGACCACCAATCAGTACAAGGCCTACGACTACGCCTTCGTCGCCGGGCAGGCCGCCAAGGATCGCCTCGCGCGCAAGCTGTGGAACTACGACCTCGACTCTCGGGTGCTCGAGATTGGCCGACCGCAGGCCGACCACTTCGCCGGCGAGCTGCCGTTCTCACCCGACGACCGCACCGTCGTGCTGTACGCGCCCACCTGGGAGGGCGACCGCCCGGCCGCCGCATACGGCTCGATCGCCAGCCACGGGGAGGCCCTCGTGGATGCTCTGCTCGCGACCGGCCGCCACCGCGTCATCTACCGGCCTCACCCGCGCAGCGGCGTCGTCAGCCCCGAGTACGGTGCAGCCCACCGCCGCATCGTCGCTGCGCTCGAGCGCGCCAACTCGGCCGACCCGCGTGCGCAGCACCTCTACGATGCGGGGTCATCGCTCGGGTGGCAGCTGGTCGCCGCCGACGTCGCCATCACTGACATCTCAGCGATGATCTACGATCGGCTCGCCACCGGTAAGCCGATCGTCGTCACGCGGCCCGCCGCGCCCGGGGCCGAGATCGACGACTCCGGGTACTTGAGCGCCTGCGAGTGGCTGACGGCGGAGGGCGCTACCGAGGTCGTGCCCGTCATCGACCGCGTGCTCACGAGCACTGAGGCCCACGAGGCGCTGGCCACGTGGGTGACTCGCTACTTCGGTGACACGACTCCCGGTGCGGCGACGGCGCGATTCCACGCCGCCGTCGACACGCTCATCACTCAGTGGGATCGTTGTGCCGCCGACCACGCGGCAGACCCGGTAACGAGCGAGTCTGACCCACTCGACGAGCTGGACGACGAAGACGCCGTTCCGGGCGGGGAGTGATCTGCTCCAACTCGGCCACCCAGGCCGGGGGTGCGGGGCCGAAGGCCTGACGTGCGGCCGTCACGACCTTGCCGCCGATGATCCGGTTGCTGGTACCGCCGATGACGGCACCGATGCCGAAGGGAATCAGTCGGCCCGCCATGCCGGCCCCCTGCGCAACGGCGAACCGCTTCGCGAGCTGCTCGCGCAGCATCCGGTTGAGGTAGCTCGTGAACGCTTTCGGCATGGTCGCGGTGATCGTCTCGCCCCAGTACTCGACGCGGTTGCCATCGCGGGTGCTCGCCTGGCGCATGAACTGCTCGATGACCTCTGTGCTCGGGCCGCCGAGCAGCAGCGCCATGACCAGGTTGTGCGCGCGCTCCTCATCGTCGACGACGATGCCGTGCACTTCGGCCACTGATTGGGCGAAGAGCGCTGTCATCTCGAAGAACAGCACCGTCTCGGTGCCGATGACCGTGAGCGTGATCACCGTGCCGACCCCCGGAATGACCGACGCGCCTCCGCTGCCTGCCCCGCTGAGGGTGACGCTCGTGAGGAACCTCTTCTCGAGGATCCGCACGACCTGCTCGGGCGAGGCGGTCGGATGCTGTCGCCGGATGCCGCGGATGTGCGCGAGCACCGCAGGTCGCTGGGCCGACATGGCAGCGCGCAGGCCCCGAATGATGAGAGGGTCGACCGGCTCGGGTGTCTCGTCCTGGGGGGTCAGGCTCATGTCACACTCCCGTAGTCGGCGTCGTACGCGGCGAGCACCTCGCCGATGGGACCGTCGATCTTGAGGTGGCCGCCGTCGAGGTAGAGGCCGCGTGTGCAGAAGCGCTTGAGGTCGCGCTCGTTGTGCGAGACGAAGAAGAGGGTGCGCCCCGACGACAGCAGCTCGTCGATGCGCCGATAGCACTTGGCGCGGAAACCCTTGTCGCCGACAGCCAGCACCTCGTCGACGAGCAGGATCGGCTCTTCGAGCCGCGAGATCACCGCGAAGGCGAGGCGCACCTTCATGCCGCTCGACAGGTGCTTGTACGGGGTGCCCACGAAGTCGCCCAGCTCGGCAAAGTCGATGATCTCGTTGTAGCGCTCGGCGATCTCGGCGCGGGGCATGCCGTGCAGCCCCGCGGTCAGGTAGACGTTCTCGCGCACCGTGAGGTCGCTGACAAAGCCGCCGGTGATCTCGATGAGGGGCGCGACGCCGCCATGCACTTCGATCGTGCCCTCGTCGGGCAGCATGACGCCGGCGACGAGCTTGAGCAGGGTCGACTTGCCCTGGCCGTTGCGGCCGACGACGCCGATCGCCTCGCCCGCGTGCACGCTGACGTCGACCCCCCGCAGCGCCCAGAACTCGCCGGGGCGCGAGCGCCGGTTGCGGCCCGCGAACAGGTCCTTGAACGAGCGCCGTCCGGTGCGATTGCGGCGGAAACGGATGCCCGCGCCCGACACTCGGATCACGGGGTCGCCCGTTCGCTGCGGCGTCAGCTCGGCCGCCATCAGATCTCCTTCAGCACCGAGCGCACCATGCGCCGGAAGACGAGGATGCCGGCCAGCAGGAGCAGCAGACTTATGACGGCCGCGATGATCACGGCTCGGGCATCCACCTGGTCGGGGAAGAAGCTCGCGCGGTACAGCGAGATGATGCCGGCGAGCGGATTGAAGGAGGCCCACAGCTCGAGGCCGTCGGGCAGGTCGCTGAGCCCGTAGATGATGGGGGAGCCGTAGAACAGGAAGCGCAGGATGAGCTTTGTCGCGCGCTCCAGATCGCGGAAGAACACCACGAGCGGAGCGATCATCATCGCGAGACCCACCGTGAGCATTGCCTGCAGCAGCACGGCCAGCGGCAGCCACAGAACGCCCCACGTCAGCGAGGCGCCGAAGATGAGGGCGAACGCCACGATGACCGGAATACTCGCCACGAACTCGATGCCCTTGGCGAGCACGATGCGGGTGACCCAGACGGTGTGCGGGATGCGTGTGGATCGCACAAGCTTCGCATCCTTGATGAAGGCGCGCGTCGCGTCGCCCACGGCACCGTTGAACCACATCCACGGCAGGAGGCCGGCGAGCAGGAACACGATATAGGGAGGCGCGCCGATCGAGCGTTCCACGATCTGGGTGAAGACGAACCAGTAGATGACCGCCATGACGAGCGGGTCGAGCACCGACCAGAAATAGCCCAGGAACGACGTCGAGTACCGCACGCGCAGATCGCGGCTGGTGAGCAGCCACAACGACTGGCGATACGCCGCCGCGCGGGAGCGCGGCGGGCGCGGGGGCAGATCGATGGTCACGACAGCTAACGGTAGTCGCAGTGCCCCACGATCACGCAGACACACTCGTCGAGCGGGATGCCCGGCGAGGCGCCTCTCAGACGAAGAGGTTTGCGCGCGCCAGGTCTTCGGCGAAGTCGATCTCGACCGCGTAGAGGTCACTGATGTCGACAGGCTCGAAGCGAAGGCGCTCGTGCTGGATCGCGAGTTCGATGCCGCGCTCGAAGTAGTCCTGATCGCCGCACCGCGTCAGGTGGTGAATCAGGGCAGCTTTGTCGCGGCTCGAAATGTAGTTGATGCCCACAGCCTCGCCGAGCCCCCCGACGACGGTCTTGGAGAGCGAGTCGATGAAGCCTTCGGCGTCCACCGTGTACTTGACCTCTTCGTCGCTGACCGTCGAGGTGTTGACGCTCACGAATGACCGGTCGGCGTGCACGAGCTCGGCCGACCGCACGAGAGCCTGCGGGTCGAAGACCACGTCACCGTTCATCCACAGCACGCCAGCCTTGCCCGTCGCCTTGAGGGCGCGTAGCAGGCTCTTGGACGTGTTGGTCTGGTCGTACTGCTCGTTGTAGACATACTCGACGTCGGGGAAGGCGTCGATGATGTGCTCGAGCTTGTACCCGACGACGGTCGTGATGGTCACATCGTGGCCGAAGGCGGCGCGCACGTTATCGTGCTGCTGCTGCATGATGGTGCGGCCGTCGTTGAGCTCGGTGAGCGGCTTGGGAAGCTCGCGCCCGAGGCGGCTGCCCATGCCGGCGGCGAGAATGACGATCTGAGTGGTCATGAAAAATGCTCCTGGTGTGGTCGAAAGGGACACACCCTTGTGCACCTCGCAACTGTAGCCGTAAGTCTCGAAATCGTCACGCTCTGTTCACCTTTTGTTTCCCAATCGTGACGCCCGCTGGGAAGGTGGCTCGGCCGCCCTCGAGGGTGTGACCGCACCCCCGTCGCGTTGGTAGCGTTGTGTCGTGGATTCCTCGTCGTCGGCAACTCAGGGTTCGGGCTCGCGCTCGGGCGCGTCGCGCAAGCCGACCAAGCCCGCGCGGCCGGCGAAGCCCGCGGCGCCCCGTACGGCGAAGCCCGCCCGCCCGGAGCCCGGCCCGCATCAGGCCAGCGCGCGTCCCGCTGCCGCCACGAAGAACTCGAAACCCACGAAGGGCGCGGCGAAGACCGTGCGCACGCCCCCCGAACCCCCGCCGGTCGTCGTCGAACTGCTCGCCCTGCGCAAGACGTTCGGCTCGACGGTGGCCGTCGACGACATCGACCTCACGGTGCGGCGCGGCTCGATGTTCGGAGTCGTCGGCCCCAACGGCGCCGGCAAGACCACCACGCTGTCCATGATCACCGGGCTCCTGCGGCCCGACTCCGGCACGGTGCTCGTCGCCGGCTCCGACGTCTGGCGCGACCCGATCGCCGCCAAGAGGGTCACCGGGGTACTGCCCGACCGGATGCGCCTCTTCGACCGGCTCACGGGTGCGCAGTTGCTCTACTACTGCGCCATGCTGCACGGCCTCGACCGCTCGACGGCGTCCTCCCGCAGCGAAGATCTGGGGGTCGCCCTCGGGATCGAAGCCTCCCTCGATCGGCCCGTGCGCGACTACTCGATCGGCATGATCAAGAAGATTTCGCTCGCGGCCGCGATGATCCACTCCCCGCGCGTGCTCGTGCTGGACGAGCCCTTCGAATCGGTCGACCCCGTATCGACTTCGCAGGCCATCGATCTCCTGCAACGCTTCACCGCCAACGGTGGAACGGTTCTGCTCTCCAGCCACAACATGGCCCTCGTTGAGCGCGTATGCGACAGCGTCGCCGTCATCGTCGACGGTGGCGTGCTCGCGGTGGGAACCCTTGACGAGGTGCGCGCCGGTCAATCGCTCGAAGAGCGCTTCGTCGAACTCGCCGGCGGGCGTGTGGCGGTGGAAGGTCTCGAGTGGTTGACAACGTTCTCCGCCTGAAGCTCGCCCTCCTCGGCTCGGCCTTCCGTGGCGTGGCGAGTGCGGCGCGGGCACTGGGCGTGCTGCTGCTCGCCGGAGTGGTCGGAACAGTGCTCATCGTGCTCGCCCAGCAGACCGATGTCGACCGCGACGACCACCGGGCCGCACTCATCATCGTTGCCACCGTCGTCGCGCTCGGCATCTCCGTCTCCCCGCTCAGCGCAGGACTCGGCTCAGCGATGGAGCCGCGACGCTTCGCCCCTTTCCCGGTGCCCCACGGCCAGCTCGGCCTCGCACTCATGGTCGCCGGCATCATCGGCGTTCCTGGCGCCCTCGCCGTCACCCTCGGCATCGCCCTCGAGCTAGCGTGGGCTGGCACCCCCACAGGCGGTGCCGCCATCGCGGCGGGAGTGCTCGGTGCGGCCTCCGTCGTCATCGCCTCGCAGTACCTCGTCGCCCTCACCGCTCAACTTGCGGTCTCGACCGCCGCGGTGCGGCTCATCACTCTGCTGGCGCGTCTCACCATCGCGCTCGCCCTCGCGGCCGCCGCCACTGTCGTCGCGCTCCTCCAGCGCGGCGACGAGCTCGGCGTGCTCACCGACGTGGCCGCTGTGCTCTCCACCACCCCGGTTGGCATGCTGTGGGCCGCGCCGGATGGTGCGAGTGCCGAGATCGCGGGGCGCATCCTCGCCGGTGTCGTCATGATCGCGGTCATGGCGAGCGCGTGGCCCTGGGTGGTGCGTCGACTCGTCGAATCGCCGACGCGCACGAGCTCGGCACCTAGCCTGCGCGGCCTCGGCTGGTTCGACCTCGTGCCGGCGACACCCGCCGGCGCGATCGCCGCACGCAGCCTGCTCTACTGGACGCGCGATGCCCGCTATCGGGTCGTGCTCATCGGCCTGCCCCTTGCGCCCGCGCTCATGATGCTCGCCCTTGCCGTGGCGGGTGCGCCCCTTCCGTTGTTGTGGCTCATCCCCGTGCCCGTCATCGCGTTGTTCCTCGGCTGGTTCAGCCACAACGATGTCGCCTACGACCACACGGCCGTCTGGGTGCACGTCGCCTCACCCGTGCGGGGTGCCGCCGACCGCTGGGGTCGCGCCATTCCGCCGCTGTTGATCGGCGTGCCCCTCATCGCGCTCGCCTCCCCGTTCGCTGCCGTCTGGTCGGAGGTCGCCGACGTGTACCCCGCGGTGCTCGGCACCGGTCTTGGGCTGCTACTCACCGGCCTCGGCGTGTCGAGCGTCAGCTCAGCTCTACGGCCCTACCCCGCCGCGCGCCCCGGCGCGGGCCCCTGGGATCAGCCACCGCTCGTCGGCGCTGCGGCCGGGTGGACGCAGTCGCTGACCCTCCTGGCAACCATGATCTTCATGGCACCAGCCCTGACTCTCGCCGTGCTGGGCCTGCGGGAGAACGACACCATGATGCTCGAGGTCGCGGGGTGGGCTGGTGCGGGCACCGGGTTCGGGATGCTCGTGCTGGGCATCCTCCTCGGCGGCTGGGTGTTCCGCCGCCGCGCACCGGAGCTGCTCGGTCTCGTCTCGCGCACGTGAGATTCGACGGGTGCCCCCAGCGCAGTCGCGACACGCGACCGTAGAATGACGGTCATGGCGACTCTCGACGAACCTGGCCGCGGTGGTGATGGCGGCGGTGTGGATGTGCTCGATCGCGAGCTGGAGAAGCTGCTCACCGAGGATCAGCTCGACGACGGCGACCACGAGCGCTTCTCGCACTACGTGCCGAAAGACAAGATCCTCGAATCGGCGCTGACCGGCAAGCCGGTGCGGGCACTATGCGGCAAGAAGTGGACCCCGGGGCGCGACCCCGAGAAGTTCCCCGTCTGCCCCGAGTGCAAGAAGGTCTACGAGCGCCTGCGCGACAAGTAGCTCTCGGCGCACTGGGAGGCTCGAAGCGCGCCAGCACCCGCCGCCGGTAGCCTGGGGGCATGGTGGAGAGTGCGGGGGGCTGGCGGCTTGGGGGAGCGATGCGCGGGTTGTTCACGCGCCCCACGATCGACGAGGGCACGTGGGAGGACCTCGAGACCGCCCTCCTCGGTGCCGACTTCGGCCCCGACGTGACCGACGAGATCATCGACCAGCTTCAAGAGCAGGTGAACCGCTTCCGCACGACTGACCCCGCTGATCTGAAGCGGATGCTGCGCGAAGCCCTCGAGGAACGTCTCGCCGCCTTCGACCCCACGCTCACTCTCAGCGATCGGCCTGCGGTCATCCTCGTCGTGGGGGTCAACGGCGTGGGCAAGACGACGACGATCGGCAAGTTCGCGCGCTTTCTCACGACGCGCGGCCGCAGTGTTGTCGTGGGTGCCGCCGACACCTTCCGCGCGGCCGCCGTCGACCAGCTCGCCACGTGGGCCGAGCGCGCGGGCGCCGAGGTGGTGCGCCCGCAGCAGCAGGGCCAAGACCCGGCGAGTGTCGCCTATCAGACCGTCGAGCACGCCACCCGCACGGGAACCGATATCGCGATCATCGACACGGCGGGCCGGCTGCAGACCAAATCAGGACTCATGGATGAACTGGCCAAGGTGCGCCGCGTCGTCGAGAAGCTCGGACCCATCGCCGAAGTGCTGCTCGTGCTCGACGGCACGACCGGCCAGAACGGTGTCGCGCAGGCGGAGGCGTTTATCGAGCACGCGGGCGTCACGGGCCTTGTGGTGACGAAGCTCGACGGCTCGGCGAAGGGCGGCTTCGTGCTGCGCGTGCAGCAGCAGACGGGCATCCCGATCAAGCTCATCGGTCAGGGTGAGGGCATCGGCGACCTCACAGGCTTCACGCCGCACGTCTTCGCCGCGAGTTTGGTTCCCTGAGCTCTCAGCGGCCCCGAGCTACGATCTGATCATGAACCCCCGCGCGCTGCGACTGCTGCGGGCCATCGTGGTCACCGCGACCGCCGTGGTGGTCAGTTCTGTGGCACATATCGCCGGAGGGGGCGCGGCGCCCGGGGTGATCGGCCTCGTGACGGCGCTCATCCTGGGAACCGTGCTGGGCACGTTCCTGCTCGTGGGTCGCCGGCTGACGCTTGCGCGCACGGCAGTGACGATCGCGGCGGGCCAGATCGTGTTCCACGCCGTGTTCGGCTGGGGAACCGGCGCGACGGCCTCCGCCGTCTCGGGCCCGTCACTGCCGGCCCACGACCACGGAGCCGCCGGGGGAGTGTCTGCGGATGCTCTGCCCGCCCACGATGCTCACGGCATGGTGCTCGCCCACGTCGTCGCCGGGGTGCTCTCCCTCGCCGTTCTCCTCATCGAGCAGCACCTGCTCGACCGCATGGTGGTCGCCGCCCGGCGGGCGGCCGCGCGACTGCTGCCCCGCGACGACGCCCCACCGACGGTGGGCTGCGTTCCTCGACTTCTCATCGGCGCGCACGAGACCGCGCCACTGTCGAGAGTCCCGAGCGGCCGTGTGCGTCGACGCGGCCCTCCGGCGCTCATCCCCGCGGTCTGACGCAGTCGCATCGGGTGCCCAGCACCCGGTGTTGCCCTGAGGCGCGCCCCTCCGATGAGGTGACGCGTGCCCTCCCGCTGTCCGTCTCTCGACGGGCTGAGTTTTTGCGCTTCGGCGCACAGAATCTTTCTTGGAGTACCCATGTCCTGCACTGCCCCTGCCCTTGCTCTGCCCGCGCGCCGCCGTGCGCGGCGCTCCCACCTGGTTGCCGCGCTCGCGGTGGCCACGACCACGCTTCTCGCCGCGTGCGGTTCGACGACGACTGACGAGGCCGCCGAATCGGTTCCTCCCGTGGCGGCAGCAGAATCGGTTCAGATTATCGACGCCTGGGTGAAGGCTGTCGACGACGGCATGACCGGCGCGTTCGGCACCCTGGAGAACACCGGCGATGTCGAGATCACGCTCCAGGGGGCGACGACCAGCGTGTCGCCCATGGTCGAACTGCACGAGACGGTGTCCGGTTCCCAGAATTCTGCGGTGATGCAGCAGAAGGAGGGAGGGGTCACCCTCGCGGCCGGCGCGTCGCACGAGCTCGCTCCGGGTGCCGACCACATCATGTTGATGACGGTCACAGAACCCCTGCAGCCGGGGGCTGAGGTCGTACTGGTGCTGGAGTTCTCCGACGGCTCCACGCTGGAGCATGCGTTCACCGTCAAGGAGTTCACGGGTGCGAACGAGGAGTACGTGGGCGACGACGGCATGTCCGACATGGGCGACGACGGCATGTCCGACATGGGCGACGACGCGGAGGAGTGAGCTGATGCCCGCGCACTTCGAGTCTGACCCCCGTTCCCCGTCTGACGCTGCGCGCAACTCTGATTCCGGCCTGAGCCGGCGTCGCCTCCTCCTCGGGGGCGCTGCCGGTCTCGGCGCTGCGGGTCTCGGCGCTGCGGGGGGTTTCACGCTGGGCACCGCCGCGTCGGCGGTGGGATCCGACGGTCTGCCCGGCGATTCCCTCGACGTCGGCGCCTCCGTCGTGCCGTTCCACGGTCGGCACCAGGCGGGCATTGAGCTTCAGCCTCAAGCGCACAGCGCGTTTCTGGCGTTCGACCTCGTGCCCGGCGTCGATCGCGATGGCATTCGTCGGATGCTCCGTCTCATCACCGACGATGCGTCTCGCCTCACCTCCGGCCGACCGGCGCTCGCCGACACCGAGCCCGAGCTGGCGTTGACTCCGGCTCGGCTCACCGTGACGGTCGGTTTCGGACCTGGTCTGGTCGAGCGCGTCGACCCGTCGGTCCGTCCGAGCTGGCTCGCGCCCTTGCCCGCGTTCTCCGTTGATCGGTTGAAGAAGGAATGGTCGGGCGGCGACCTGCTGTTGGAGGTCGCCGCTGACGACCCACTGTCGATCGCTCACGCCTCGCGCATGCTGGTCAAGGACATCCGGCGCTATGCCGTGATGCGCTGGCGGCAGGACGGCTTTCGCAACGCGGTCGGGAGCGTGCCCCACGGTGCCACCCAACGCAACCTCTTCGGCCAGCTTGACGGCACCGCGAACCCGGCACCGGGCTCGGAGGCGTTCTCGCGGGTGGTGTGGGGCCCGTCGTCGGGGCCGGCCTGGATGAGCGGCGGAACGAGCTATGTGATCCGGCGCATCGCCATGAACCTGGATACCTGGGACGAGCTCGATCGCGGCGCCCGAGAGCAGGCGGTGGGTCGTCGTCTCGACTCCGGTGCGCCGCTGACCGGCACGAGTGAGTTCGAGGCACCCGACCTGGCGGCGCGCACGGCAGCCGGGCTGCCCGTGATCTCGCCGATCGCGCACATCGCGCGAGCTCGGTCGGCCGATGGCGCACCGCAGATCATGCGTCGGGGCTACAACTACGACCTCACGGCGGCGGGCGGCACGAACGCGGGGCAGATCTTCGGCTCGTTCCAGGCCGACCCGGTGCGGCAGTTCGTCCCCATCCAGCGCCGGCTGGTGGAGGTCGACCTGCTGAACATCTGGACGACACCGATCGGGTCGGCGGTCTTCGCGATACCGCCGGGGTGCGCGGAAGGAGGGTACGTCGGCGAAACGCTGGTCTGAGTTCGGCCTCAGTCGCCGTCACCGAGCGCGGCGTGCTCGGTCGAGAGCATGCGGTAGGTCTCGGCGTTGAGCCGGATGCCCGCCACCTCGTCGTCGGTCAGCTCGCGCCGCACTTTCCCCGGAACGCCGGCGACGAGCGACCGCGGTGGCACGACGGTGCCCTCGAGTACGACCGCGCCCGCGGCGACCATCGACTCGCGCCCGATGACCGCGCCGTTGAGCACGGTCGCGCTCATGCCGATGAGGCAGTCGTCTTCGATGGTGCAGCCGTGCAGCATGGCGTTGTGACCCACGCTCACACCACGACCGACGATCGTCGGTCGGCCCGGATCGCCGTGCACGGTGACATTGTCTTGGAGGTTCGAGCCTTCGCCGAGCTCTATGAGGTCGCGGTCTGCACGCAGCACTGCTCCGTAGAACACCGAGGCGCGCGGGTGAATGCGCACCTGGCCGATGAGGGTGGCCGTGGGGGCGACCCACGCATCAGCATCTACCGCGGGTTCGTGCCCGAAGATTGCGCGTTGCATCGTTCCTCCTAGATCGGCGTCGCCCCTCAGTCAAGCAGAGTCGCCGCACCTACAATGGGGGCACCATGGCGACTTTCGGCACCCTCTCTGACCGGCTCACCGCGACCTTCACGTCTCTGCGCACGAAGGGCAAGCTCAGCCCGGCCGATGTCGACGGCACGGTGCGCGAGATCCGGCGCGCCCTGCTCGATGCCGACGTGGCGCTGCCCGTCGTCAAGGAGTTCACGGCCGCCGTGCGCGAGCGCGCCCTCGGCGACGAGGTCAACAAGGCTCTCAACCCGGCGCAGCAGGTCGTGCAGATCGTCAACGACGAGCTCGTCGGCATCCTTGGCGGCGAGCAGCGCCGCCTGCAGTTCGCCAAGACGCCGCCGACGGTCATCATGCTCGCGGGCCTCCAGGGTGCCGGCAAGACGACGCTCGCGGGCAAGCTCGCGAAGTGGCTCAAGGCCGACGGCCACACGCCGATCCTCGTCGCGGCCGACTTGCAGCGCCCCAACGCCGTGCAGCAGCTGCAGGTTGTCGGTGAGCAGGCGGGCGTCGCGGTGTACGCGCCCGAGCCCGGCAACGGTGAGGGCGACCCGGTCAAGGTCGCCAAAAACGCCCTCAAGCACGCGCGCGACAAGCAGCATGACGTCGTCATCGTCGACACGGCCGGCCGTCTCGGCGTCGACGCCGAGCTCATGAAGCAGGCCGCGGACATCCGCAAGGCCGTCGACCCCGACGAGGTGCTCTTCGTCATCGACGCGATGATCGGTCAAGACGCCGTGACGACGGCGAAGGCGTTCCAGGAGGGCGTCGATTTCACGGGCGTCGTGCTGTCGAAGCTGGATGGCGACGCGCGCGGCGGCGCCGCACTGAGCGTCGCGAGCATCACGGGCCGACCCATCATGTTCGCCTCCACGGGTGAGGGGCTCGACGACTTCGAGCCTTTCCACCCGGATCGCATGGCGAGCCGCATCCTCGACCTCGGCGACATCCTCACCCTCATCGAGCAGGCGCAGAAGTCGTTCTCGGAAGAAGAAGCGCGCGCCACGGCCGACAAGTTCGCGACCGACAGCTTCACGCTCGAAGACTTCCTGGCCCAAATGCAGCAGCTCAAGCAGATGGGTTCGCTCAAGGGCATGCTCGGCATGCTGCCGGGTGCGCGCGGCATGAAAGACCAGCTGGAGAACTTCGACGAGAGCGACCTGACCCGCACCGAGGCGATCATCCAGTCGATGACGCCGAAGGAGCGCCAGCTGCCCAAGCTGCTCAACGGCTCGCGCCGCTTGCGCATCGCGCGAGGCTCGGGCACGACGGTCACCGAGGTCAATGCGCTCGTGAACCGCTTCGAGCAGGCGGCGAAGATGATGAAGACGATGGCGAAGGGCGGCATGCCGCAGATGCCCGGCATGGGCCCGATGCCCGGCATGGGCGGCGGTGGTGGAGCCGCCACGGCGCGGAAGTCCGCGGCGAAGAAGAAGGGCAAGGGAAAGTCGCGCTCGGGCAACCCTGCCAAGCGCGCGGCCGAGGAGGCCGCTCGCGCGCAGGGCGTGAGCGGCGGCGCGGGTGCCGGCGCATCCGGCAGCAGTTTCGGGCTCGGCGGCGGTGGCGCGACGACAGGCGACAAGCAGCCGACGTCCGAAGAGCTCGAGGCGCTCCAGAAGTTCCTCGGCCGCTAGCAGCCTCGTCGCTTGTGACGAGCGCTCAGGAGCACGTAGGGCAAAAGTGAAACTCCGCCCTGCCGTCGTGCGACGGTGCGAATCGAGCCCCCACACACGAAACCCCGGTGAATGATGCTCCGTCGTACGTCTCGGCCGCTTGCCCTTGCCATGACCGCTGCTGTGGCGGTCGGCGGTAGCGTGCTCGTCGCGAGCCCTGCCCACGCCGCGACCTTCGAAGCCGACGAAACGGGCGAGCTTGCCGACGCGATTATTGCCGCCAACGCCAACCCCGGGCCGGACACCATCATCCTGTCGGGCAGCGGATTCACGCCGACGTCGTCTTTGCCTGCGATCACAGATTCCTTGAGCATCGTCGGGCCGGGTTCGGGCGCCTTCACGCTCGACATGGGCTTCGAAGTCGCCTTCGTCTCGGAGGGTCCTCCCACCAACCCTGACAACACGAGCCTTTCGGTTACGGGGATCACGGTCGAGAACCTCAGCGGTGCGCTCATCGACACTGAGAACGTGGATGTCGTGCTGAATGACGTCGTCGCACCGAACAACCTCCTCCCCACGTTCGTGACCCACGACGGCGGCGATTTCTCTGCGACCGATCTCGATCTCACCGGCGGGCCCGGCGAGGGGCCCGGCGTCGGAGTGAGTCTGACCGTCGGTACCGGTGACGTCGTCGATCTGACGCGCGTGACCGTGTCGGATACTGATGACACCGGCATCGAGGTGACCGCGAGCGGCGATGCTGCCCTGACCTTGAGTGACGTCACCGCGGCCGGAAACTCGTTGGGCATATTCGGTGGCGGCGGGCTCGTCGCTGAGCTCTCGGGCAGTTCCGCGATGAGCGTTGAGAACTCGCGCGTCACCAACAACGGCTTTTACGGCCTCGATGTCACTCTCACAGAGACCGCGTCACTCGTGGTCTCAGACTCGGAATTCTCCGACAATGACGGCGACGGTCTGTTTGTGAATTCTGGAGACGCGTCCACCGCGACGATTACGGGCTCGACTGCGGACCGAAACGACGCGGACGGCTTCGACGTGGATGGTGATGACGCCGCGACGGTGACGATTCGCACCAGCTCCGCCTCCGATAACGGCGACAACGGGTTCGAATCCAATGTCAATGGCGGCACGGGGTTTTTCGAGAACGTGACATCGCAGGGCAACGAGGACGACGGCTTCGACATGGAGGCCGACGACGGGTCGACGCTCACCCTGACGAATCCCGTCGCCTTGGACAACGGCGACAACGGCATCACCGCGGAGCCGGATACCGACGACTCGAGCGTGATCGTCAACGGTGGTCGTGCCGAGGGCAACCAGGACTACGGGCTCTTCATGAACGTCGACCGGGGCACGGTGACCGTGACCGACTTGGTCTCGCGTGACAACTCCGGTGGCGGTGTCAACATCGACGGGTTCAACGGTCAGGCGACGTTGCGCGACTCGACGGTGACGGGCAACGGGTCTGGTTTTCTCTTCGGTGCCGGTGGCGTCGAAATCGACGCTGACACGTCGTTCGGTGTCGTGCCGCTCGAGGTCCTCATCGAGAACACGACCATCAGCGACAACACGGGCAATGAAGGCGGCATCGGGGGACGAGTGATCGAGGGCTCGACACTGACGGTGCTCAACTCGACCATCTCGGGCAACGAGGGCGACCAGGGTGGCGGCATCGACATCGAGGGCGACAGCGATAGTGAGCTCACGATCGCGCACTCGACCATCGCTCTCAACGAGTCGGACGACGTCGACTCGGGCGGTGTCGACGTGAGTGGTCTCGGCGTCACGATCACGCACTCGATCCTCGCCGGCAACCTGGCTGCCGGTGCCCCGAGTGACCTTGTCGAGAGCGACAGCACGCTCGACATCGACTACAGCCTCGTGGAGGTCGCCGACGCGATGTCCACCGCCGCTCTCACTGCGGGCACGGGCAATATCGTCGGCCAAGGCGCCGACCTGGGCCCGCTGGCCGATAACGGTGGCCCGACGCTCACCCACCTGCCGAGCGCCTCTAGCCCGGCGCTCAACGCTGGCGACGCGGCGATCACGGGTGCCCCGGCGACTGATCAGCGCGGTGAGGATCGCATCGTGGACGTTATCGACATCGGAGCCGTCGAGGTTCAGCCGGAGTCGGAGCTCGCGGCGACCGGCCCGGACGAGTCGGCGTTGCTGGTCGGCGGAGCGGCGGCGCTGCTTCTGCTGTGGGGTGCGGTCCTGGTGGCCGTCAGCCGCTCGCGTTCCACCGCCTTGCGCCGCTGAACCGCCGGCATCCCGCCGCGCGCGGCGCGTAGGCTGAGAACATGACGACTCGACCCGTCCGGCTCGGCGTGCAGCTCGCCCCGCAGCACGCGCCCTACGAACTCATCCGCGACACGGCAACCGAACTCGAAGAGCTCGGCGTCGACATCATCTTCAACTGGGACCACTTCTTTCCCCTCAGCGGCGAGCCCGACGGCCTGCACTTCGAGTCGTGGTCAATGCTCGCCGCCCTCGCCGAGCAGACGACCCGGGTCGAGCTCGGCGCGCTCGTCAACTGCCACAGCTACCGCAACCCGAATCTGCAGGCCGACATGGCCCGCACGATCGACCACATCAGCGCCAAGGGCGGCGTGGGCCGCTTCCTGTTCGGCACGGGCTCGGGCTGGTTCGAGCGCGACTACGTCGAGTACGGCTACGAATTCGGGACGGTGGGGCAGCGACTGGATGCCCTGGCTCACGATCTGCCGATCATCCGGTCGCGCTGGCAGGCCCTGAACCCGCAGCCGACGCGCGAGATCCCCATCCTGATCGGCGGGGGCGGCGAGAAGAAGACGTTGCGCATCGTCGCCGAGCACGCCGACATCTGGCACTCGTTCAGCGACGTGCCGACCCTCGAGCGCAAGCTCGGCATCCTCGCCGAGCACGGCCGCGCGGTCGGCCGCGACACGAGCGAGATCGAGACCTCCGTCGAGGTGCGTAATCGCACGATGGCTGAGGCTGACGAGCTGCGTGCGGCCGGCGCGACCCTGTTCACCCTGGGCATCACGGGGCCGACCTACGACCTCGGGCTCGTGCGCGAGTGGCTTGGCTGGCGGGACGACCAGCGCTGAGCATCCGGCCGCGGTCACGGAGCGCGCGAAAATCTGCCAGAATAGGCGGTCGAGTGCGCGCACGCCCGACCCTCTAATCAGGCAGTGTGCGCAACCCTCACGAGCTTCCGCGCCGACTGTGCCCCACACAAGCGGCGGCGACTCACATCCCTTCACACATTTCGGAGAAACGTGGCTGTCAAGATTCGTCTCAAGCGCATGGGCAAGATCCGTGCACCGTACTACCGCATCGTCGTTGCCGACTCGCGCAAGAAGCGCGACGGTCGCGTGATCGAAGAGATCGGCAAGTACCACCCCACCGAGGAGCCCTCGCTCATCGAGGTGGAATCAGAGCGCGCGCAGTACTGGCTGAGCGTCGGCGCGCAGCCGAGCCCGCAGGTGCTCGCCATCCTCAAGCTCACGGGCGACTGGGGAACCTTCACGGGCGAGAAGGGTGCCAAGAGCACCGTTCGCGTTGCCGAGCCGAAGGAGCCCTTCAGCGTCGACGAGAAGAAGAAGCCCGTGCTCAAGCCCAAGGCCGAGAAGCCCGCCGAGAAGCCTGCTGAGAAGCCCGCTGAGGAGCCCCAGGCCGAGAAGCAGGCCGAGGAGCCGAAGGCTGACGAGGCGCCCACCGCGGAAACCCCTGCTGAGGATGCTCCCGCCGAGGCTTCGGCCGAGGCTGCCGCCGACGAGGCCCCCGCGGCCGAGGCCGACAAGGCCTAGTGACTCGTGCTCGCTGACACTCTCGAACACCTCGTCAAGGGGATCGTCGATCACCCGGACGACGTCGAGGTCGTCGCGCAGAGCTCTGCGCGCGGCGAGGTCCTCGAGGTGCGCGTGCACCCCGAGGACCTCGGTCGCGTGATCGGCCGCGGCGGGCGCACCGCCAAGGCCCTGCGCACGGTGATCTCGTCGCTCGCCGACGGCCGCCGCGTGCGCGTCGACGTCGTCGACACCGACCAGTGACCTGCGCCCCGTGACGGTGCCCGCCGCTGAGCGCCCCCAGCTTCGGGTCGGTCGTCTCGTCAAAGCCCACGGCCTCAAGGGAGCGCTCAAGCTCGAGCTCTATACCGACGCCCCCGAGCGCCGCTTCACCCCCGGTGCCAGCTTCTCGCTGCAGGTGCCTGACACCTCGGCGTGGCACGGCAAGACCCTCACGCTCACCGAGCTGCGCTGGTACAACGCCCAGCCGGTGGCATTCTTCGACGGTGTTGACGATCGCACGGCGGCCGAATCACTGGTCAAGGCGATCCTCTGGATCGACCAGGTCGACGACGAGCCGGGCGAGGACGACGCCTGGTACGACTTCCAGCTCGTCGGCCTGCGGGCGCTGCGCGACGGCGTCGAGGTGGGCACCATCGCTCGCGTCGACCACCTTCCCGCGCAGGATCTTCTTGCCGTGCGTACCGCCGAGGGCGAGGTGCTCGTGCCCTTCGTCGGCGCGATCGTGCCCGTCGTCGACATCGCTGGGGGCACGGTCACGCTCACGCCGCCGCCCGGACTCTTGGAAGAGCTGCCGGAGTCGGACGAGGAGCCGGGGGCCCCGCCCGCCTAGAGTGGGGCTGTGCGCTTCGACATCGTCACGATCTTCCCCGAGTTCTTCGGGGCGCTCGATGTGTCGTTGCTCGGCAAGGCACGGCAGTCCGGCGTGATCGAAGTCGGCGTGCACGACCTGCGCACCTTCACGCACGACCGCCACCGCACGGTCGACGACACCCCCTACGGCGGCGGAGCCGGCATGGTCATGAAGCCCGAGCCGTGGGGCGAGGCGCTCGACAGTGTGGTGCGCGAGAACAGCGTGATCATCGTTCCCAGCCCGGCCGGGCATCCGTTCACGCAGGCCGAGGCCCGCGAGCTGGCGACGCGCGAGCACCTCGTTTTTGCGTGCGGACGCTACGAAGGCATCGACCAGCGCGTTGTCGAGCACTACGCTGACCGCAATGAGGTGCGCGAGCTCAGTCTCGGCGACTACGTGCTCAACGGTGGGGAGGTGGCGGCGATGGCGATCATCGAATCGGTCGGTCGACTCGTGCCCGGCGTCGTCGGCAACCCGCAGAGCCTCACCGAGGAGAGCCACGAGGATGGCCTGCTCGAATACCCCAGTTACACCAAGCCCGCCAGCTGGCGCGGGCGGGAGGTTCCGCCGGTGCTGCTGAGTGGGCACCACGGCGCCGTGGCCCAGTGGCGGCACGAGCAGCAGATCGATCGCACGCGGCGGGTGCGACCGGATCTGCTGGAGCGCGGGCTGTTCAACGCCGACACGACGACAGGCGCCCCGTGACCGCGGGCGAGCGCCTGTGGCTCTGGTCTCAGCCCTTGGTTGCGGCGGTGGCCCTCGTCGCGGGCATCGCCGCGTGGATCCTGCAGGCCCTGGGGGAGTTCAGCCTGCTGCCGTCGGTGCAGAGCGTCGTCACGGGGTCGTTCGTGCTGCCCGGGCTCGCGGTCTCCCTCGTGATCAACCACATCATCGTGCTGCAGCGTGCGGTTCCCGTACTGACGAGCGGCGAGAAGCTGCTGCTGTTGGCGCAGTACGCACTCACACTCATCATCGTGGTGACCTCACTCGACCCGGCGGCACTCCTGCTCGGGTACCTGCTGTGGCCCCTGCTTATCGTCGCAGCGGTGTCGGCGTGCGCGGCCATGGTGCGCACGACGCGGGCTGATCGCTGGGGAGAGCGGTGGGTTCCTCCCCTCGGGCCCTCCACAGACGAGGTTCCGCTCATGAAGTCCGGTCGCGACCACTAGCGTGCTCGCGCAGCGCAGGGTGCAGGGCGCGAAGGCGCTGCGGGTCAGCTGCGGGCGGTGAGCACGAGCGGCCCGTCCGGCGTGATCGCCACCGTGTGCTCGGCGTGTGCAGCCGGCGAACCGGTGCGGCTGCGCAGGGTCCAGCCGTCATCGTCGGTGTAGACCTCGTCGGTATCGGTGATGAACCACGGCTCGATGGCGATGACGAGCCCGGCCTTCAGCTTCAGGCCGCGACCGGCGCGGCCATCGTTGGGCACGTGCGGCTCGCCGTGCATCGTGCGGCCAACACCGTGGCCCCCGAAGTCGAGGTTGACGGGCACCCCCGCTCGGTGCGCAACGCTGCCGATCGCGCTCGAGATATCGCCCATGCGCTTGCCGACGCGAGCCTGCTCGATGCCCGCGGCGAGAGCGCGCTCCGCAGTCTCGATGAGGGCGAGGTCGCCGGGTCGCGGCTCGCCGACGACGATGCTCACGGCCGAGTCGCACACCCAGCCGTCGACGGAGGCGGCGAAGTCGAGAGTGAGCAGATCGCCATCCCGCAGAACATAGTCGTGCGGCAGCCCGTGCAGGGCCGCGTCATTGACGGAGGTGCAGATGACCTTTCCGAACGGCGACGCGCCGAATGAGGGGTGGTAGTCGATATAGCAGCTCTCGGCTCCCTCCGCGCGGATCATCTCGTGCGCGAGGGCGTTCAGATCGAGGAGGGAAACGCCTACGTCGGCTGCGGCACTGGTCGCGGCGAGGACGCTCGCGACGAAACGGCCCGCCGGCCGCATCTCGTCGATCTCGGCGGGGGTGCGCAGCTCGATCATTCAGCTCCTGGGTAGCGGGACGGAGGTGCGAAGGTAGTCCCCGCACAGCTGGCGCGTCACCTCGATGAAGCGCTCGTCACCATTCTTGTCGAGTTGGAAGGCCCGCGTGAGCAGCCCACTGCCGATCTCCACGGCGACCTCGTAGTGGAAGACGAGTTCCTCATCGGGTTCGAAGTCGTAGGTCTTTCCCGTCTGCTCGGCGAAGCGGCGCGCGAGAATGGAGTTGTTGCTGAGCTCCGGGTTGATGAAGCGCTGGTCAATGACGTCACCGAAGCGCAGTGCCCGAAAGCCGGGTTCGCTCCGCGTGAGCTCGACGAAGGCGTCGAGAGTGGAGTCGAACGACGACCAGGGCTCGGGGCCGGAGGCCTCGATGCCCGCCCAGACCTTCTCCAGATAGCGCTCGAGGTTGCGCGCCGCGAGCGCGCGCAGGAGAGTCTGGATGTTCGGGAAGTAGCGATAGACGACTCCCACCGAGGAGGACGATCGTTGGGCGACGGCGCTGGTGGTCACCCCGTCGATGCCGTGGTCGTCGATGAGCGCGGCAGCGGCGTCGAGCAGAAGCTCGATGCGCTCGCTACTGCGCTGCTGGATCGGTTCCGTGCGCATGACGACCTTGTCGGTCGCGAGTGCGTGATGTGTGCTCATGGTCAGCAGCTTTCCCCCGTACAACGTGATGTGCGAGCGTAGTGCACTGGTGCTTTTCCCCTGCCGTATTTTTACACCGCCTGGCTGAGTGAGGCACAGCTTGTCGATTGGCTGAGAGCTCGCTGATGTGGCATCATATTGCTCTGTGCCTCGGCACGGTTCTGCCACAGGGGAACCGTCGGTCTCTCGAGGCGATCGTGTCGCATCACATCCTTCTCACCGCACTCGACCTGTGGCGGCTGCAGAAAGCGAATCATCATGCACATTCTCGACCATGTCGATGCCGCCTCCCTGCGTTCCGACATCCCCGACTTCCGCCCCGGTGACACCGTCAAGGTGCACGTCAACATCGTTGAGGGCAACCGCTCGCGCATCCAGGTCTTCCAGGGTGTCGTCATCGGCCGCTCGAACGAGGGTATCCGCGAGACCTTCACCGTTCGCAAGGTGAGCTTCCAGGTCGGTGTCGAGCGCACCTTCCCCGTGCACTCCCCGGTGATTGACCACATCGAGGTCGTTACGCGCGGCGACGTGCGCCGCGCGAAGCTCTACTACCTGCGCGGTCTGCGCGGCAAGAAGGCCAAGATCAAGGAGAAGCGCGAGAGCTAGACCTCCCGCCGTATTTCCGTGAAGGCCCCGCCGATTCCTCGGCGGGGCCTTCGCCTATCCCGCAGCGCGCCCCACCTAGACTGGAATTCGATCTCAGGGGAGCAATGACCGAGCACACAGCGCCGCCATCCGGGCAAGCATCCGACCCCGCGGGCGAGAGCGACTCGGCTGGGAGCCCGCAGACTCCAGCGCAGGAGCGCTCGCGGGGCCGCGGTGCCCTGCTGTTCTTGCGCGACGTCGTCGTCATCGTTGCTGCCGCCCTCATCATCTCCTTCCTCATCAAGACCTTTCTCATCCGCTCGTTCTACATTCCGAGCGAGTCGATGGAGGGCACTCTGCTCGTCAACGACCGCATCATCGTCAACCAGCTCGTGCCCGACCTCGTGGCAGTCGAGCGTGGCGATGTCGTTGTCTTCCGCGACCCGGGCAACTGGTTGGTCGCCCAGCCAGCGCAGCCGCAGCCGCCTCTGCAGGCCGGTGTCGACTTCGTGCTCACGCTCGTGGGCCTCAGCGCGTCCGACAGCGACGAGCATCTGGTCAAGCGCGTCATCGGGCTGCCGGGCGACCGCATCGTGTGCTGCAACGATCTCGGGCAGCTCAGCATCAACGGAATCCCGATTGACGAGCCCTACGTGGTTCTTCCCGAGGGTCGCGTCGACGTGAGTGGCTCCGACTTCCAGCAGGAGGTCCCGGCCGGGCAACTCTGGGTCATGGGCGACAACCGCTACGACTCGGCCGACTCTCGCGTCAACGGTCCGGTGCCGATCGCTGATCTCGTCGGGCGCGCCTTCGTCATCAGCTGGCCCGCGGAGCGGTGGGGCTGGCTCGACAACTACCCGCTCGTCTTCAACGGGGTCGGCCGCACCCCGTGACCGTCGCAGAGCCCACTCTCGACGTCGAGCGCGCGCTGTTCGCCGAGGGTGCGCCCGTCGTGATCGGATGCGACGAGGTCGGTCGCGGCGCGATCGCGGGCGTGGTTGCGGTGGGCGTGTGCGCGATCATGCCGACTGTGGATGCCCCTCCCGTCGGTCTGCGCGACTCCAAGCTGCTCAGCCCGGCGCGACGCGAGCTGCTCGCCCCCCTGGTGCGCGAGTGGGCCGCCGCGGTGGCCGTGGGCGAGGCCGAGCCGGCCGAGGTCGACGAGTACGGCATCATCGCGGCACTCGGCATGGCCGCCCGCCGTGGCCTCATCGCGCTCCATGAGGCGGGCGTCGATGTCGGGGCCTCGACGGTGCTGCTCGACGGAAGCCACGATTGGCTGACCCCCGCGCTCAGCTCGCCCCCGCGCATCCGGGTCAGGCCGAAAGCTGACCGTGACTGCGCTTCGGTGGCCGGCGCCTCGGTCGTCGCGAAAGTGCACCGGGATTCCCTCATGGTGGAGGATGCGACGCGCTGGCCGACGTACGGCTGGGAGGGCAACAAGGGCTATGGAAGCCCCGCGCATCTCGCCGCCGTGGCCGAGCACGGCCCGAGCCCGCGGCACCGCGTCAGCTGGCTGACGCTGCCAGCGGAACGCGAGAGCGCGATCGGCGCGACGGTCTAGACTGCACGCGATGGACGACGAGGACTTTGACGACTACGACCGCGAGGTCGAGCTCGCCCTGTACCGGGAGTACCGCGATGTGGTGTCGCAGTTCCGCTACGTGGTCGAGACGGAGCGCCGCTTCTACCTCGCGAACGAGGTCGAGCAGGTGGTGCGCGAGGTCGCTGGTGACTTCTACTTCGAACTGACCCTCACCGACGTCTGGGTCTGGGACGTCTATCGGGCTGACCGCTTCGTCACGAGCGTGCGCGTGCTGACCTTCAAAGACGTCAATGTCGAAGAGCTCGGCAACAAAGATCTCAAGCTGCCGAAGGAGCTCGCGCTCGACGAGTAGCTGGGCGCCCTTGGTGACCTGTCAGGTCTGGCACTCGCGTGACCGGGTTTCACCATGACCGCTTCTCGGGTTAGTGTGACGACAGAGTAGAGCGACCCGACGCATCCTGCTTGCCCCCGTCACCCTGTCACCCGAAGCAGGTGCCCTGTGCGCGCTCATCGAACCCACCGCCATGCTGGAGCGGTTCTGCTCGTTGCCGCCCTCCTGGTGAGTTTCGCGGCCGGTGCGGTGGTGTTCAGCGCGAGTTCCGCCGCCGCTGTTCCTGACGCTCCGACCATCGCGTTCCCGCCCAGCGGTGCTGACCTCGTGGGCGACACCGTCGAGTTGGCGGGCATTGTCGCGGTCGACGGCACCGACCAGCGCGTCACCGTCGTGGTGGAAGATTCGGGCGGGAACTCGGCGGGCACCTGCGACGACCTCGTCCTCGGCGACGAGTTGCCTTTCTTCTGCTTCGTCGGGCCGCTCGCCGACGGCGACTACACGGCCTACGCCTACTCCGTCGAAGACGGGATTGCCGAGCCGGATCTCAGCCCGCTGAGCGCTCCCATCGAGTTCACGATCGAGTCGGGTCTGCAGACAGAGATCACCAACTGGACCGGCTTCGACAACGAGTGGGAGACCTTCACTCCCGTGATGGCGGGAACGGGGCCTGCGCTGGGTGATGTGACGGTCGAGGTGGAGGTGGGGGCGGAGACACGTGACTACTGCACCGCACCCGTCGACGGCTCAGGAAACTGGAGCTGCGAGGGTGCCTCCTTGCCCCTCGCCTTCGCGTCCTTGACTGCGTACGGGCTCGACGCTGCGAATACCCCGAGCCCACCGATCACGACACCGCAGATCGGAGGCTCCATCGAGGGAGAGCCTCCCAGCGTGGAGCTTGAGCTCGTACCGGCCGGTGTGGAGGCCACGGTCACGGCCTTCGACGGAAGGTTGGCGTACGCAGAGTGGTACTCGGTCGAGATCAATGCGGAGGATGACTACGAGTATGGCGATCCGGTGGCGTATTGCCCCGAGGATGCCGTCGGGCCAGGCGAGGCGAGCTCTGCCGTGGAAGTCTGTTCCCTCCCAGGCCTGACCGCGGGCATCTGGAACCTGTATGCGGCCCAGGTGATCAGTGGGGACGGCGATGAAGTCTTCCGCGACGATTACATTCTCATTCCTGAGACGCCTACCCTCGCCCGGATCGACACGAGCCCGGGAAGCGCGGTGTTCCGCGGCACCGGAGGGAACCCGGGCGACCGCGTCACGGTATCGACTGTGGACGGCGTGACCGTGTGCTCCGCGACCGTCTCGTCGACTCTTTCCTGGAGCTGCTTCGCTGATCGGCCCACCGGTGCAGCCCAGTATCGCGCGATCGCGGAGTCCTCGGGCTTCGTCGCGACCCCGCCTCAGGATTTCGGACCGGTCACGTCCTATGACGGTTTCTCGGGCTACTCGTCGGTGCGGTCAGCGACGGTGCCAGCGCCCCCCGCGGTGATCCCGCCTCCGGTGTCTCCCGCGGTGATTCCGCCCGCGCCGACGGTACTCGAGTGGACCCTCGTAGGCGTGCCGGAAGGCCCCTTCCTGCCCGGCGACAGCTTCGTGCTGTCAGGAACCGGTCTGCCCGACGATGCGCTCGTCTACGCCGAACTGCAGTCGACGCCGCGGGCGCTCGGAGAGACCACGGTGCAAGACGGTGCCTTCAGTTTGCCGGTGACGGTGCCCCTCGACATGCCGCCCGGGCCCCACACCCTCGTCGTCACGGTGACGCCACAGGAAGGCACTGCGGTGCCCGTGGCTCAGCCGGTTGTGGTGCTCGAGGCGCCAGCCACCGAGGAACCGCCGGTCGAGGAGCCGGCTGCGCCAGCCGAAGAACCCGAAGCGGCGGGGGGCGCGGGCGGAGCATCCGGCTCCACGGACAGGGGCGACCCCGCGGCGCCCTCTGCCCTCACCGATGCGATTCCGACGGCTGCTGAGATCTTCCGCAACCCCATCGTCACCGTGACGGCGGGGGGTGTCGCGCTCGCGATTCTGCTGCTCGTGGCGTTCCCCACCGAGCTCCTCAATTCGACGCTCTCGTCGAACACACGACGATTCGGCCGCGGCTTCGCTCGCTTTGAGAGCGGAGTTGATCGGGTCACTGACTGGTTCGCCCGGGTCACCCGCACGCGGGCCATCGCCGCCGCCGTGCTCATCGTCATCACGAGTGTGATCTTCGGCTTCGTCGACCCGGAGTTCGGGTTCGACCCGGTCTCGGTGCGCCTGACCCTCGCGCTCGCGCTCGGGCTCTTCCTCGTGACCTATGTCTCGTCGTGGATAAGTAGCGTCATCATCTGGCGGCGCTGGCGCATCGAAGCGAGTATCGGTCTCCAGCCGGCCGCACTCGTGTTCGCCATCCTCGGCGTGATCGTCGCGCGCCTGCTCGACTTCTCACCGGGATTCCTCGTCGGTCTCGTCATCGGCCTCGAAATCGTCTCCCGCGTCGGAGCCCCCCACCGGGTGCGCGCCGTGCTCACGCAGCTCGGGGTCATGGTCGGAATCTCGGTGGCCGCCTGGATCGGCTACTCGATCCTCACCGAGTCGGTGACCGGTGGCCTCGACTACGGAACGGCGCTGGCGCTCGACACCCTCGCCGCGGCGACGGCCGAGGGCCTCACGGCCGCGGCGGTCGCGATCCTGCCGCTCGGGTTCCTCGAGGGGCGCGAGATCTTCCTGCGTTCGAAGCCGCTCTGGGTCGCCAGCTTCCTCGTCATCGCCACGCTGTTCTCCCTCCTGGTGCTACCGACCGCGGCTGAGGGTGACGATGTGGGCAACCTTGGTGCCTGGATGCTCGTGCTCATCGCCTTCGCAGTCGTCACCCTCACCGTCTGGGCAGTGCTGCACGTCACGGATCCGGATCGACATGCCCAGGACGAGGAGGAGCTCGAGACGGAGAACGTCGCGCGATAGCGTGACGTGATGACCACCGCGACGGCGAGGCCCTGGCTCTCGGAGCCGCTGGTGGCCGCTGGTCTTGCGTTCATCGTCTACGCGACGTGGGTCATCCTGTACTCCGTGCGCGTGGCGTCGTCTCGGGTTGATACGTATGGCGCCCCGGTGCCCGAGGATTCCTCCTGGCTGCGGCCCATTCTGGGTGTGGTGTGGGTGCTGGTGCCGCTGGCGGTGTGGGTTGCCATCGCTCTCATCCTCAACCGCGTCACGCGCGCTCATGACCTGCCCAAGCGACTCGTGATGTCGTTTCTCTCCGCGGTGATCATCTGCGCTCCCGTCGCCGTCGCAGCGTTCGTCGGTTTGGCGCGCAGCGACGGGTGGGGCGGGCTGGGTGCGGTCGGACTCGCCGTGCCGTTGGCCGTTCCCTTCTTTGCGGTCGCCTTCCACCTTCTTGCCGTGCCGATCGTGCACGGGATGTCTCGGCGTCGTCGTCGGGGCGTGTCGGCGTAGACCAGCCGCACGTCAGCGGAGGACTCCTTCACACATCGACGCGGTCGAGGGGAATCCCCCAGCTCGCACTCTGACGTCGTGTGGGTGACGGAGGCGCGGCACCATCGGGGGCATGACACGCACCCAGGCACTCGGTCGCAGCGGAGAAGACCTCGCGGTCGATCACCTGCTCGGTCAGGGCTACACGATCCTGGACCGCAATTGGCGGTGCTCGCAGGGGGAGCTCGACATCGTCGCGCGCGACGGCGCGACCACGGTGGTTGTCGAAGTGAAGACTCGGTCGGGCTCGGGGTTCGGGCATCCGCTCGATGCCATTACCCCGGTCAAGCTCGCGCGCCTGCGACGCCTCGCGGCGGCCTGGTGCGAGGCGCACGGCGGTGTCGAGCGGTTGCGCGTCGACGCAATCTCGGTCATCGCTGATCGACACGGCGTCGCGATCGACCACGTACGGCAGGTGTGCTGATGCCGGTCGCGCGCACTCTGGCGGTCGCCCTGCACGGGGTCGACGGCACGCTCGTGGAGATCGAGGCAGATCTCGCCAACGGGCTCCCGGCCTTCACGATCATCGGTCTCCCCGACACGGCCCTCGGTGAAGCGAAAGATCGGGTGCGCTCTGCTGCGGCCAACTCGGGCAGCGATCTGCCGAATCGCAAGGTCACCGTCAACCTGTCGCCGGCGTCGCTGCCGAAGCACGGTTCGGGCTTCGACCTGGGCATTGCCGTCGCTGCCCTGGCGACGACCGGGGCGGTCGAGGCGGCGGCACTCGACGGGGTAGTGCACCTCGGTGAGCTGAGTCTCGACGGCAGGCTTCGACCCGTCGCGGGCGTGCTCCCGGCCGTGCTCGCCGCCCGCCGTGCCGGGGCACGTGCTGTCGTGGTGCCGAGCGGCAATGCACCGGAGGCCGAGCTCGTGGCGGGCATCCGGGTGATCGGGGCCGCGAGCCTACGCGACGTCCTCATCCACCACGGAGCGGCGCTGGACCCGGTGCCCGTCGAGCCGCTCACGGTCTCGGAGTCGGAGGAACCCCCTGCCGCGGAGGGTGACCTGAGCGACGTCGTCGGTCACCCCGAGGCGGTGGAGGCCCTGCAGGTTGCCGCAGCAGGAGGTCACCACCTGATGATGCTCGGGCCGCCCGGGGCGGGCAAGACTCTGCTCGCCACCCGCCTGGCGGGACTGCTGCCCGACCTCGACCCGGAGGCCGCCGTCGAGGTCTCCTCGGTGCGATCACTTGCCGGCCTGCCGGTCGGCTCCGGCCTCGTCGCCCGTCCACCTCTCGAAAGCCCGCATCACAGCGCCACTATGGCCTCCCTCATCGGCGGAGGCAGCGGACTCGTGCGGCCCGGGGCGATCTCTCGTGCTGCCCACGGAGTACTTTTTCTCGACGAGGCGCCCGAGTTCAGCGCGGCGGTTTTGGATGCTCTGCGTCAGCCGCTGGAGACCGGTCAGATCACCATCCATCGCGCCCGCACGGTCGCGAGGTTTCCCGCGCGCTTCCAACTCGTGCTCGCCGCGAACCCCTGCCCCTGCGGGCAGGCCGAGTCGCAGGACGGCTCGTGCACGTGCACTCCGATGATGCGCCGCCGGTACCTCGGGCGCCTGTCGGGGCCGCTCCTCGACCGGGTTGACCTGCGTTTGGCCGTGCGCCGGGTCGGCGTCGCCCAGCTTGCGGCGGGTGGCTCGGGCGCGACGACGACACAGCAGGCGCGGGAGCGAGTTGAGCGGGCACGTGCCCGAGCCCGTGAGCGCTGGGCGACGGGTGGCTGGACACTCAACGCGAGCGTGCCCGGCACTGTGCTGAGATCGGCCGAGTGGCGCCTGGCGCCGAAAGACCGTGTCGCTCTCGATCGCGCGCTCGAACGGGGCGCTCTCACCATGCGCGGCTATGACCGCGTTCTGCGCATCGCCTGGTCGATCGTCGACCTCGAGGAGGCCGAGCGGCCGCTGGCCGATCACATCGGTCGAGCGCTGTACCTGCGTCAAGGACTGTAAGGAGAACGACGATGACAGAGCGGAACGATGCGGCACGAACGCTGCCCCCTGATGAGGCCGCGCCCGAGGGTGACCCTCAGGGGAGCCCCGCGGTGGACTGGGGCCTGCCCACTACTCAGATCGAGGCCCTTCTCCGTCCGCTCCGCGGTCGCCCGGGTGCGGCGGCGATGGTGACTGCGTCGGAGCGAGACGAGCTCTTCGCGCGCATCCTGTGGAGCGTGGTCGTCGAACCGGGAGACTCCACGGCCGGCGCGCTCATCGACGCGCTGGGAGTTGTGGCGGCCGCCGCGCTGCTGCGAACTCGACCAGCCGCGGCCGAGCTGGTCGCCGCGAGCGGCGGTGCGCTCGACGAGGATGCCGCCGAGCACGCGCTCGGTCGGTGGCTTCCGCGCGTGCGGGTGACAGACGTGGTGCGCGCCGCCGAATCAGCCGCCCGGTGCCGTGCTCACCTCGTGGTGCCGGGGGATGCCGATTGGCCGGATGCCGTCGACGACCTGGAAGGGCATCGTCCGCACCTGCTGTGGGTGCGAGGCGACACGAGACTTCTCGCGCGGGCCTCCGTCGCGATCGTGGGCGCACGCGCCGCAACGGGGTACGGCGAGCATGTCGCCATGGAGTTTGCGGCCGGGCTCGCGGGCCGCGACGTGGTCGTTGTCTCCGGCGGTGCATACGGCATCGACGGCATGGCCCATCGCGCGACACTCGCGAGCGGAGGAGCAACGGTCGCCGTGCTGGCGGGCGGAATCGATCGGCTCTACCCGAGCGGGCATGAGGCGCTCCTCACGCGCATCGCGGAGCAGGGCGCCCTCGTCTCTGAAGTGCCGTGCGGAACCGCGCCGACGAAGTGGCGATTCCTGCAGCGCAACCGCCTCATCGCGGTGCTCGCGCGAGCGACCGTCGTCATCGAGGCCGGGTATCGGTCAGGAGCACTCAACACGGCGCGGAACGCGGACGATCTCAGTCGTGATGTCGGCGTCGTTCCGGGACCCATCACGAGCGCCGCGAGTGCCGGGTGCCACCGCCTCCTGCGCAGCGGCGGTGCGGTGTGTGTCACCTCGGTGCCCGAGGTCATGCAGCTCGCGTTCGGCGCCGACGGCGTGCTGGCGGGGGACTCGACAGACTCCTGGCGGCTGGCTGACCCGGGAGGCACGCGCGGCGCCGTGCCTGCGCTGCACACGAGGGTGCTCGATGCGCTGCGCCCGAGGCGCGGTCAGAGCGCTGCAGAGCTGGCTCGGGCCACGGGCGAGGAGGAAAACCGAGTGCGCGCGGCGCTGGGTGAACTGCAGCTGGAGGGTCAAGTGGAGCGCTTGCCGACCGGAGGCTGGATTCGGATGAGTCGGTGAGGCCATATTCCTGAACCGCTGTCACTCGAGCCCGCTAACATGCGACCATGACTCAGATGGGGCAGTACCCGCCCGCCAGCCACGTCATCGTTCACATCTCTGACACGCACCTGCTGGCAGACGGGCGCAAGCTGTACGACACGGTGCCCGTCGAGCAGCGACTCGCCGATGCACTGCGGCGACTCGAACAGGGCGGCATCGACCCTGACGCCCTCGTCTTCACCGGCGACCTCGCCGACCTCGGCGAACCTGACGCGTACCGTCGCCTGCGTGCCGCCGTCGAACCCGTCGCTGACCGGCTCGGAGCCCAGCTGATTTGGGTCATGGGCAACCATGACGAGCGGGCCCCCTACGCCAGCCTGCTCTTCGACGAAGAGCCGACCGACAAGCCCCAAGACCGCGTCTACGACGTGAAGGGGCTGCGCATCATCTCCCTCGACACGACCGTGCCCGGCTACCACCACGGTGAGATCACCGCCGAGCAGCTCGACTGGTTGCGTGGTGTGCTGGCCGAGCCAGCCCGCCACGGCACGCTGCTCGCCGTGCACCACCCTCCCGTTCCCACGCCCCTCGAGGTCATGGCGGTGCTCGAGCTTCACGACCAGCCGGCGCTCGAGGAGGTGCTCCGAGGCACCGACGTGCGCGGCATTCTCGGTGGGCACCTGCACTACTCGACGCACAGCACTTTCGCCGGGGTGCCCGTCTCCGTCGCGGCCGCGACCTGCTACACGCTCGACCTCGGCGCGAACGCAGACCGGTTGCTGAGCGGTGTCGACGGCGGGCAGTCTTTTGACTTCATCCACGTGTACACCGATCGCATGGTGAGCTCGACCGTGCCGGTCTCGCCCTTTCCCGAGGCCACCGGCTTCGCCTCGCGCTACCGGCCGATGATCGACGGCATGACGTTCGATCAGCGACTCGAGCAGCTCTCGAGCAAGTCATCGCCCCTCAACCTCAACGAGGCTGCCGCCACAGGGCTCTAGTCACTCGGCTGGGCGTGGGTGCGATACAGCTCGACGACCCGCTCCAGATAGCGTGCGATGGCCTCTCGTTCATGATCGTCGAAGTCGTCCAGCACCGAATCGACCCCCCAGATCATCGGCATGATGCGACCCATCGCGCGCGCTCGAGACTCCTCTGTCACCACCACGCGCACACCGCGTCGATCGCTGGGGTGAGGCTCGCGACGCACGTGCCCCAGGGCGGTTAAACGATCGATAACCGTCGTCGTCGCCGCCGACGTGACACCGAGGCGGCGGGACAGCTCCGACGGTGAGAGGGGGCCGCTCATGATGAGGTGCTCCATGGCGTGCAAATCGGTCGGGTTCACGGTCAATTCGGCACCGAGGGTGCGCTCGAAGTCGTCGGTCACGTCGAGCAGTGCGCGCAGCAGCATCGTCGGAGGCCGCACAGGCGGCCCCGCAGCGACAGCAGGATCAACGGATTGCACGGGTCACAGTTTATGACTATTCTGACTCGAAGATCGAGTAGTAAGATAATCTAAGTACATTCTCCGTCGCCCCCAAGGACTCATGACCATGTCGTCACTCCTCCGCTTCATCACCGCCGCCCGCACCTCGTGGATCGTGCTCGTCGTGGCCCTCGGAGCCTCCGCGGCGCTCTTCGCCGTCGGCTCTGGCAACAACGAGCAGACTGCACCCCCGGTCGGGTTGCCCGATACCGCGGAGTCGGTGCAGGTCGAGAAACTGCAGGAGCAGCTGCCGAGTGCCGAGGGCACATCGGCCCTTCTCGTCTTCACGCGCGAGGGGGGCACGCTCGACGACGCTGACATTGCGGCGATCGCCGAGCGCAGTGCCGAGCTGGCCGAACTCTCGGCGGAAGGATTCGTGCCCCCTCCCGCGGTCTCCGACGACAGCACCGTGGCGCTTCTCGCCGTGCCGCTCGACATCCTCACCGACGTTGACGTGCAGAGCGAGCGCGCCGCCGAGATTCGTGACATCGCGGGCGACGGTCTCTCCGGCATCGACGTCTACTTCTCGGGGGCTGAAGGCTTCGAGGTTGACCTCGCCGCCGTCTTCGAGGGCGCTGACTTCACGCTCCTCCTCACCACCGTCCTGGTGGTCGCGGTTCTGCTGTTGGTGACCTACCGCAGCCCGTGGCTCTGGCTCGTACCGCTCTCGATCGTGGGCATCGCGGACGGCATCGCGGGCATCATCGCGGCGCGCGTGGCGGCAGCCCTCGGCATCGTGCTCGACGCCTCCGTCGGAGGCATCCTGTCGGTGCTCGTGTTCGGTGCTGGTACCAACTACGCGTTGCTCCTCATCGCGCGCTATCGCGATGAGCTGCGTCTGCACGAGGATCGCCGCGAGGCCATGCGTCGGGCAGTCTTTGGTGCGGGCCCGGCCATCTTGGCGAGTGGCGGCACAGTCGCCCTCGCCCTCGCCACCCTCGTCTTCGCAGAACTCGCGGGCAACCGCGCACTGGGTATCGCCTGCGCCACCGGCATCGTCGTCGCCATGGCCTTCGCCCTCCTCGTGCTCCCTGCGGCTCTTGTGCTCTTCGGGCGGGGACTTTTCTGGCCCTACATTCCCCGCTTCGGCGCTCCCGACGCGATCTCGCGCAGCCCGTGGGGTCGGCTCGGGCGCGGAGTCAGCAAGCGGCCGGTCACGGTCGCTATCGCCGGGTTTGTGGCGCTCGGTGCACTCGCGAGCGGTCTTCTGTTTGTGCAGGTGGGTCTCTCACAGAACGAGCGCTTTATCGAGAAGCCTGAGGCGGTCGTCGGCCAGGAGATTCTTGCCGACGCGTTTTCCGCCGGCAGCTCCTCTCCCGCGGTCGTCGTCGCGTCGCTGGAAGATGCGGATGCCGTCGTGAGCGCCCTCGAGCGGCTCGAGGGGGTTGACGCGGCCACCGCGGGCGAGTCGACAGACGAGATCGTGCAGATCGACGTCGTACTCGACGCCGACCCCGAGAGCGCAGCGGCGTTCGCCACCATTGAGAGGATGCGGGCCGAGCTCGACTCCGTCGCCTCCGGCGGGGCACTCGTCGGCGGGCTCGACGCGCGCGCCCTCGACGTGAGCGACGCCCAGGAGCGCGACCAGGCCCTCGTGATCCCGCTCATCCTCGTGCTCGTGTTCGTCGTGCTCGCGATCCTGCTGCGCGCCTTGCTGGCCCCACTGCTGCTGCTGCTCGCTGTGGTGACGAGCTATTTCTCGGCCGTGGGCGCCGCGTGGTTCCTGTTCCAGACGCCGTTGTTCAGCTTCCCCGGTATCGACACGACCGTGCTGCTGTTCAGCTTCCTCTTCCTCGTCGCACTCGGCGTCGACTACTCGATCTTCCTTGTCACGCGCGCGAAAGAGGAGTCTGTGCACCTGGGAATCCGAGAGGGGATGATTCGGGGGCTCGCGGCCACGGGCGCCGTCATCACGAGCGCAGGAATCCTGCTCGCAGCCGTGTTCGCCGTGCTCGGTGTACTACCCCTCATCACCCTCACGCAGATCGGCATCATCGTCTGCATCGGCGTGCTCATCGACACGCTGCTCGTGCGCACCGTCATCGTGCCGGCTCTCGCCTTCATCTCCGGCGACCGCTTCTGGTGGCCGCGTCGGCCGCCGCTCACGATCGCCGAGGCCGACGCCCGCGGTGCGAACGCGCAGCAGATGGACCGTAAGCCTGAGCCGCAGCCGGCCGGGGTCGCGTAGCACTCGCGCGCGTCGCGGTCACCCGACGACGGCCCGGGCGGTCATGCTGGAGGAGTGCACGAGCCGTCGACACCGCTACGAGATGCAATCGACGAGCACCTGCGCGCCCTCGACCTCGAGCGTGGCGTGTCGCCGCACACGCTGCGGGCCTACCGCGGCGACCTCGAGACCCTTGCCGACTTCGTCGACGACTGCGGCGCGGAGCCCGACCCCGCTCTGCTCGACCTCGAGCTGCTGCGTGAGTGGGTGTGGTCGCAGAACGAGGAGGGGCTCGCCGCCTCGACGCTGGCACGCCGCACGTCTACGGTGCGAGGCTTCACGGCGTGGCTCGCCCGCACGAAGCGCGCCTCACGCGACGTGGGAGCGCGACTTGCCTCGCCGCGCGCCGATCGTCACCTGCCCCGAGTGCTCAGTCGTGCGCAGGTCGACGCGGTACTCGACGAGCTCGCGGCACGGGCATCCACCGACGACCCTCTCGCGGTGCGCGATCTCGCTATCGTTGAGCTGCTGTATGCGAGCGCCCTCCGCGTGAGCGAACTCGTCGGCCTCGACCTCGAGGGCGTGGATGCCCACCGGCGCACCGTGCGCGTGCTCGGCAAAGGAGGCAAGGAACGCTTGGTGCCGTTCGGGGTGCCCGCCCAGCGTGCCCTTGCCGACTACCTCGAGCGGGCGCGACCCGAGCTGGCGACCGATGCGTCGGGCAGCGCACTGTTCTTGGGCCCGCGGGGGGCCCGCGAGTCGGCGCGCGGCGTGTACCGGCTCGTGGCACGTCTGCTCGCCGACCGCGGGGGCAGCGGCCCCGCGGGCCCGCACACGTTCCGCCACACCGCGGCGACGCACCTGCTCGATGGGGGAGCCGATCTGCGAGCGGTGCAAGAGATTCTCGGCCACGCGAGTCTCGGGACGACGCAGATCTACACGCACGTGAGCGCCGAGCGTCTGGCCTCGGTGTATCGCACCGCCCACCCGCGCGCCTGAGCCGAGCGCGTGCGGCCGCCGCCCCGGGATCCGAGGCACGAGCGGGCTCGAGAGGCAGCAGCACCGCCCGCTGCAGCCCGCCGAGGTAGCGCAAGGGCGAGACGTACTCGCCCGCCCGACGCACCCCCAGATGCACGCACGCACGCGCGCAGTGGCCGTGCTCGAGCGTGCCGATCACCGCACCCGCGCTCACGCGGTCGCCGGCCTCAACGAGAGGCGTCACCGGCTCGACCGTCACGAGCAGCGTTCCGGAGCGCACCGTGATGACGGGTCGATCGACGACGTCTCCCGCGAAGTGGATGACCCCGCCCGTCGCGGCCCGCACACCGACACCTGCATCGAGAGCCACGAGGTCGACGCCGCGGTGCCCCGCTCCGTACGGGTGCGGCGGGGCGAGGAAGGGACGTACGACGACGCGCGGACCCTCCACCGGCCAGACCCAGTCTCCTGCCGTCGCCGAGCCACTGGGCAGGAACCCCACGGCGCTGCCCAGGAGCGCGGCACACAGGAGCAGTGCGAGGGCAGACCGGGGGCGGCGGGAGGGCATGCCGACAGGATGACCGCACCCCGCGCATCCGGAGCCCGAGCGCGCGTGATCGGGGGAGAGCGGCGGCGCCGCGCGACCCGTGTGGGAGCGGTGATATGCTGGCCCCCGCAACCGACTCGTTCGGTTGACTTCGCGTGCCCATCCACGGCGCACACCTCCCTCAGTCCCACACGGGCTCCGCATCAGCGGAGCATGCATCGTGCGGGTGGGAGGCAGCGCCGGGCACCAGGGCTCTCACCAACCGGTCGCAGAGCAATAACTGAGAACAAAGGAGCACGGCCATGGCCGTCGTCACGATTCGCCAGCTGCTCGACAGCGGCGTCCACTTCGGGCACCAGACCCGTCGGTGGAACCCGAAAGTCAAGCGCTTCATCCTCACCGAGCGCAGCGGCATCCACATCATCGACCTCCAGCAGTCGCTGGCCTACATCGACCAGGCCTACGATTTTGCGAAGGAGACGGTCGCCCACGGCGGCACGATCCTCTTCGTCGGCACCAAGAAGCAGGCGCAAGAGTCGATCGCCGAGCAGGCAACGCGTGTCGGCCAGCCCTACGTCAACCAGCGTTGGCTCGGTGGCCTCCTCACCAACTTCCAGACGGTCTCCAAGCGCCTGCAGCGCATGAAGGAGCTCGAGGAGATCGACTTCGACGACACGACGCAGGGCTTCACCAAGAAAGAGCTGCTCATCAAGAGCCGCGAGCTCAAGAAGCTGCACAAGTCGCTCGGCGGTATCCGCAACCTCACGAAGACCCCGAGCGCCATGTGGGTCGTCGACCCCAAGCGCGAGCACCTCGCGATCGACGAGGCGCGCAAGCTGGGCATCCCCGTCATCGGCATCCTCGACACGAACGCCGACCCCGACGAGCTCGCCTACCCGATTCCGGGCAATGACGACGCGATCCGCTCGGTCTCGCTGCTGACGCGCATCATCGCGGATGCTGCTGCCGAGGGTCTCATCCAGCGTCACCAGAAGCCCGAGGCCGAGGGCAACGTCTCCGCCGTCGAGCCTCTCGCCGAGTGGGAGCGCGAACTGCTCGAGCAGGGCAAGGCCGAGTCGGCTGAGGCTTCTGCGGGTCAGACCGAGGGTGTCGGCGCGACGGTGCAGGAGAACGACGCTGACGCAGCGGTCGCCGCCACCGAGCCGACGACCGAGGCTGAGCCGGAGCACTCGCCCGAGACGCCCGCCGAGGCAGAGGCCAAGATCGAGGCTGAGGCCGCCCCGGAGGAGAAGGTTCCCGCAGCGAAGAAGCCGGCCGCGAAGAAGGCACCGGCCGCGAAGAAGGATGACGCGCCGGCCGCCAAGACTCCGGCGAAGAAGCCCGCGGCGAAGGCTGACGCCGACGAGTCGAAGGCTGAGAAGCCGGCTGCCACGAAGCCGGCTGCCAAGAAGCCCGCGGCCAAGAAGCCGGCCGCGAAGAAGACCGACGCCGACGCTGACGCGTCGGCCGACAAGAAGTAGAGGAGTCCCTCCATGGCCACTGTCAGCCTGGAAGACGTCAAGAACCTGCGCGAGCGCCTCGGCACCGGCATGGTCGACACCAAGAACGCTCTCGTCGAAGCCGAGGGCGACATGGAGAAGGCCGTGGAGATCCTGCGCCTCAAGGGAGCGAAGGGCAACGCGAAGCGTGCCGACCGTTCCACGAGCGAGGGTCTCATCGCCGCGCACGAGGGTGACGGCTTCGCCGTCCTCATCGAGCTCGCCTGCGAGACCGACTTCGTCGCCAAGGGCGACAAGTTCGGCGCGCTCGGCGAGAAGGTCCTCACTGCGGTGAGCGCCTCCGGTGCAACCACCACCGAGGCCGCCCTCGCGGCGTCGGCCGGTGACTACACGGTCGCCGAGCTCATCGACGCCGAGGCGGCGATCATCGGCGAGAAGATGGAACTGCGTCGCGTGGCGCGACTCGAGGGTGCGAAGTTCGAGGTGTACCTGCACCGCACGAACAAGGACCTCCCGCCCCAGGTGGGCGTCATCGTCGCCTACACGGGTGACGACGCCGAGACGGCCCGCAGCATCGCTCAGCACATCTCGTTCGCTGACCCGCAGTACCTCACGCGCGAGGACGTTCCGACCGAGACTGTCGAGAACGAGCGCCGCATCGTCGAGGAGATCAGTCGTAATGAGGGCAAGCCCGAGGCCGCCCTGCCGAAGATCGTCGAGGGACGCGTCGGCGCCTTCTTCAAGCAGGTCGCCCTGCTCGAGCAGGACTACGCGCGCGACAACAAGCTGTCGATCGCGCAGGTCGTGAAGAACGCTGGCATCACCGTGACGGGCTTCGCCCGCTTCAAGGTCGGCGCCTAGTCTCACCGACTGTCTCGAGAAGGGGCCCCGTTCGTCGCCGCGCGCGATGGGCGGGGCCCCTTCTCGTAGCTCGCCCGACCGATACTGTTGACTCGCACGACCCGTCGATCACCGAAGTGAGGCCCCATGACCGCCGCCCGACGCCGCGTACTGCTCAAGCTCTCCGGTGAGGCCTTCGGGGCCGGCTCCCTGGGGGTCAACCCCGACGTCGTGAGTGGCATCGCTCGCGAGATCGCGGAGGCGGCGAAGGATGTCGACGTCGCGATCGTCGTCGGCGGCGGCAACTTCTTCCGTGGCGCTGAGCTGAGCCAGCGCGGCATGGAGCGCGGCCGCGCCGACTACATGGGCATGCTCGGCACGGTGATGAACGCCTTGGCGCTGCAAGACTTCCTCGAGCAGGCCGGCGCTTCCGTGCGCGTGCAGTCTGCCATCCAGATGACCCAGGTTGCCGAGCCGTACATCCCGTTGCGGGCGGTGCGCCACCTCGAAAAGGGTCGCGTGGTCGTCTTCGGCGCCGGGGCCGGTCTGCCGTACTTCTCCACGGATACCGTGGCCGCTCAGCGCGCGCTCGAGATCAAGGCTGACGAGGTGCTCGTCGCCAAGAACGGCGTCGATGGTGTGTACAGCGCCGACCCTCGGCACGACCCGTCGGCGCACAAGCTCGACCAGATCACCTACCAGGACGCTCTCGTGAAGGGGCTCAAAGTCGTCGACTCGACGGCCTTCAGCCTGTGCATGGATAACAGCATGCCCATGGTCGTCTTCGGCATGGAGCCCGCCGGCAACGTCGCGCGTGCGATCCGCGGCGAGCAGATCGGCACGCGCGTCTCCACCGGATGACCGCGCATCGTGCCTGAGGCGGGCCTCGCCGCCGCGCTCATCGTGGGTGGTGCCCTCGCCCACGCCGCGTGGAACCTCATCGTCAAGGCGACGGGCGCATCCGGCCCCCACGTGATCACGGTGGCTCTGGTCGTGAGCGTGGTCGTCTTCGCTCCCGTCGGGGTGCCGTCGCTCCTGGCGAGCGCGGCGGGAACGGCGACGTGGCCGCTCATAGCCCTCGGCAGCGCCGCGCTGCACGTCGGGTACTTCTTGCTGCTGCAGCGCGGCTACCGGCTCGCCGACGTCGGCGTCGTGTACCCGTTGGCCCGCGGCACGGGGCCGCTGCTGAGCGTGCTCGGCGCCGTGCTGGTGCTGGGGGAGCGCCCGGGCCTCGTCACGCTCACGGGGGCCGCGCTCATCGTGCTGGGCGTGGTCGTCATCGGCACGGCGGGTGGCAGCCTCGCCGGCACGATCGACGCCCGGGCGCGGCGACGCCAGGGCGTGCTGTACGGTCTTGCGGTCGGCGTTCTCATCGCTGCCTACACCGTGTGGGATGCGGCCGCCGTCACGACGCTCGCCTTCGAGCCCGTCGGCTACTTCTGGGCGAGCCTCGTCGGCCAGCTCGTGCTCTTGTCGTTCCTCTCTGCCCGGCAGCCACGGTTGCTGCTCGACGCTGCCCGCCGCCACGGGCGCGCGGCTCTCGGTATCGGAGTGCTGTCGCCGCTCGCCTACCTCGCGATCCTCGCGGCCTACGGTCTCGCCCCCGTTTCCGTCGTCGCGCCGGCGCGCGAGCTGAGCGTGGTGCTCGTCGCACTCGCCGGGTGGTGGATCTTCCGCGAGCCGCACCCGCTGCGGCGTGCGGTGGGAAGCGTCGTCGTGGTGGCCGGGGCGGCCGTGCTCGCGTTCAGCTGAGGAGGGCGCGCGCGGGCGGGCATCCCGACTCGCGAGCGCTCCTCGACCAGTAGACTGACGGGCGACCCACCGAAGGAGCCGCCCGTGATCGCCGACGTTCTCGCCGAAGCAGCCGACAAGATGACCAAGGCTGTCGAGGTCGCCAAAGACGACTTCGCCACCGTGCGCACGGGTCGCGCGAACCCGCAGCTCTTCCAGAAGATCCTCGTCGACTACTACGGCTCGCCGACACCGCTGGCGCAGCTCGCGAGCCTGCAGAATCCGGAGGCGCGCACCCTCGTCATCACGCCGTATGACAAGTCGGCGCTCAAAGAGATCGAGCGCGCGATCGTGAACTTCCCGAACCTGGGGGCGAGCCCGAACAACGACGGCGAGATCATCCGCGTCACGATGCCGGAGCTCACGGAGGACCGCCGCAAGGAGTACGTCAAGATCGTGAAGGGCAAGGCGGAGGACTGCAAGGTCGCCATCCGAAACATCCGCCGCAAGGCCAAGGACGACCTGGATGCCCTCAAGAGCGAGGTCGGCGACGACGAGGTCGCGCGCGCGGAAAAGGATCTCGAGGCGCTGACGAAGAAGCACACGGATGCCGCGGACGAAGCGCTCAAGAAGAAGGAAGCCGAGCTGCTCGAGGTCTAGATGCCCGAGCCCTCCGAGACCACTCCCGAGACTCCGGTCGAGGACTCCGTCGCCCCTGCTCGGCGGCGGCTGGCGTTCCTCCGCCGCCGGCCGCGATCGCGTGCCGACGTCGAGGCGGCGATTCAGGACGTGGAGACGGCCCTGCACGATCTCGAGGCTCGCGCCCGTGAGGTGGATGCCCGCGTCGAGGCTCGCGTTGGCCGCAACCTGCCCAAGGCCATCCTCTTTGGGCTGATCCTCGGCTTCGCCCTGCTGTTCAGCCTGATCGTCGTCAAAGAGATCTTCATGCTGTTCGGGGCGGCCCTGGTCGCCTTCACGGCCTACGAGCTTGCCAGCGCGCTACGGTTCGCGGGGCGGGATGTGCCGCGTATCCCCCTCGTGATCGGCGCCGTGGGCGTGGTGGCCCCCGCGTTCTACTTCGGCGCGGAGGGCCTGTGGTGGGCCTTCCTCGCGGGTGTCGCCTTCGTGAGCCTGTGGCGGTTGGCCGAGCAGCTGACGCCGTCACGGCGCTCGAACGAGATCTCTCTGCGCATCGATCTGGCCGCTGGACTGTTCGTGCTTGCCTACGTGGCGCTGCTGGGAGGGTTCGCCGTCGTCATGACCGGCGAGCCGGGCGGCCAGTGGTGGGTGCTCGCGTACCTCATCGTCGTGATCAGTATCGATACCGGTGCGTACGCATCCGGCCTCATGTTCGGCAAGCACCCGATGGCTCCGCGCATCAGCCCGAAGAAGACGTGGGAGGGGTTCGCGGGCTCTGTTGTCGTCGCGATCATCGCTTCGGTTCTGCTCGCACAGTTCATGATCAACGTCCAGTGGTGGATCGGCGTGCTGCTGGGTCTGGCGCTCGTGGCCGCGGCGACCCTCGGTGACCTCACCGAGTCGCTCATCAAGCGCGATCTCGGCATCAAAGACATCTCGACCTGGCTGCCGGGGCACGGCGGGTTCCTCGATCGCATCGACTCGATCCTGCCGGCGACGGTCGTCGCCTACCTGTTCTTCATCATCGTGGCCTGAGGCGGTGACGGTGCGCCGGGCAGCGCGCGGGCGAGGTGACCGGATGCACGCCGGCACTGCGGCACAATGGTGGCGTGACCTCTACGTTTCCTCAGCCTCGCAAGGGCAAGCCCGGCTACGACATCGACGAGGTCGAGCGCTTTCTCGAGCAGGCGCGGGTCGCCTATGGCGCCGCCCCGGGAGCGGAGGCAGCGATGTCGAGCGATGACATCCGCCACACCGCGTTCCGGGTGCGTCGACGGGGAGGCTACTCGGCCCGCCACGTGGATTCCGCTCTCGAGCGCCTGGAGGAAGCCTTCGCGGCGCGGGAGCGGGAGCGGGAGATCGCCGAGCGAGGTCGCGAGGCCTACGATGCCGAGACGCGCGCCACCGCGCAGGAGATCATCGATCGTCTGGCGCGCCCGGAGGGGTCGCGTTTTCGCCGGGTCAGCCCGCTCACCCGGGGTTACCACCCGGCCGATGTCGACGCGTTCGCCACGCTCCTCGCCGCCTACTTCCAGGAGGGCACGCCGCTCACGGTCGACAACGTGCGCACGATTGCCTTCCGACCGGCATTCCGCGGCTATCACGAGACTCAGGTCGACCTGCTGCTGGATACCGCGATTCGCCTCATGCTGGCCGTTCGCTGAGGTGCTGCGCGCGTCCTGACGCTAGAATCTCCCCTCGTGAGTAAGCACGCTGCGCCAAGGACGCGTCCCACCGCGTCGAGTCGGCCCGGTGAGGGTGCTGATTCGCCTGCTCGCAGTGCGAGCGGCGTACCGACCATCGAGCGGCATGTGCGGTCATCCTGGTCGCTGCCGCTCTTCGCCTCCGTCGCCAGCCTGGCTTTCGTACTCGCGGCGGTCACCGACCCCACCCCCGGGCTGAGCCTCGCCGCAGAGCAGGTCGAGGCGCCCGCCGAGCCGGATGCTCAGACCTTCGTCGCGTCGGATTCTCACGAGATCTCGGTCGAGCGCACGGAGTGGACGACCAGTCGTGTCGTGACCTACGGGGTCGCCCCGGCTGCCGGTACCCCCGACCCGGGCAGCGCCCAGTCCATCGCCGCCGAGATGGTGGCTGCTCGAGGCTGGAGCAGCACCGAGTTCGACTGCCTCGTCTCGCTGTGGAACAAGGAATCCGGGTGGAACGTGTACGCCCACAACAAGAGCTCTGGTGCCTACGGAATCCCGCAGTCCTTGCCCGGCACCAAGATGGCGAGCGCCGGAGCCGACTGGGCGACGAATCCGCGCACCCAGATCACCTGGGGCCTGGGCTATATCCAGGCGCGCTACGGCGCACCGTGTGGGGCGTGGGCCCACAGCCAGCGCGTCGGCTGGTACTAGGCTCCTGCTTCATGCCCCGCAGCAACCGCTCGCGCCGTCGTCGGCCGGCCGAGGAGCCCTCCGATCTCGATGTGGAGCGCCTTCGACTCGGTATGCGACGCACCGAGGTGAAGCGGTCCGGGTCGTGGAATGTGCAGCCCGTCGGCGCGGCCTCCGCGCAGAAGATCTATCTGTGCCCGGGGTGCGGAGCAGACGTGGGCGTTGGAGTGGCTCACGTGGTCACCTGGCGCGCAGACGGTGTTCTCGGCGAGCAGGCCGATCTCGCGGCGAGGCGGCACTGGCATTCCCGGTGCTGGCAGCTCGAGCCGTGACCGACGAGAGGAACGCAACGTGAGCGACCTGATTCGTGGCGGCACAGTGCTGCCGGCCCGGCGTGACGACATTGAGCTGCACACGGCCGACGGGCTGACCCTCGTCGGTGAGCTCGCCCTGCCGGCGGAACGAGAGCCGGTCGCGACCCTCGTATGCCTGCACCCGCTTCCCACGGCGGGTGGCTTCATGGACTCGCACGTGCTGAGAAAGGCCGCGGCGCGCCTGCCGGCCATGGCCGACCTCGCGGTGCTGCGCTTCAATTTTCGCGGTGTCTCGTCACCGCGGGGCACGTCGGAGGGCGACTTCGGGCACGGGGATGCTGAGAGCGATGACCTGAGCGCGGCGATGGCCTTCGTCGCCGAGCGAGGGCTCCCGGCGCCGTGGTTGCTCGGGTGGTCGTTCGGCACCGAAGTGGCGCTCAAGCACGGCCTGGAGCACGAGATCGACGGCGCGATCCTGCTCTCGCCGCCGCTGCATCGCACGAGCGAGCAGGAGGTCGCCGCGTGGGCAGGATCGGGCAGACGCCTCGTCGTCGTCGTGCCGGAATTCGACGATTTCCTGCGCCCCGCGGAGGCGGAGCAGCGGTTTGCCGCCGTGCCCGAGAGGGAGTTCGTCGCCGTCGAGGGCGGCAAGCACCTCTGGGTGGGCGAGGCTCAGACCTCCCGCGTGCTGAGTGAGATCGTCGCGCGGCTCAACCCGGGCGTGCTCCCGCTGCCGACTCACTGGCCCTGAGGGGCTACCGTGCCTCCTGCTTCGGCACGACGACCTGGTCGATGATGATGAGCACGGCTGCGGCGACGGGGATCGCGATGAGGGCCCCCAGGATGCCCAGGAGCGTGCCGCCCGCGAGCGCGGCGATTACGACCACGACGCCGGGAACCTTGACGGCCCGGTTCATGATGTTCGGGGCCAGCACGTACGCCTCGATCTGCATGTAGACGAGGTAGTAGATCGCGGCCGTGATGACGGTCGCGATCGACTCCGGGTTCACGAGGAACTGCGTGAGCACGATGAGCGTCGACCCCGACAGGGTTCCGACCAGGGGGACGAGCGAGAAGAGGAAGGCCACGAAGGCGAACAGTGCCGGGTACTGGGCCCCGATGATGGACAGGAAGACGAAGCTCAGCACACCGTTGACGAGGGCGAGCGTGACTTGACCGACGACGTAACGCCCCACCGCGGAGGAGACCTGCTCGGCGATGCCGACGAAGCGCTCGCGCTTGGACAGGGGCACGAGGCGATAAATGGCGCTCTTGATGTTGTTCAGCGAGGCGACGAAGAAGAGCGTCAAGATCAGGATGATCAGTGCCCCGAACAGCCCGGTCGCGATGCCGATTCCGACCGAGAGCACACCGCCGCCGACCTGTGTGAGGTTGTCCGGGTTGGTGATCCATGCGAGGGCGGACTCCGTGGCGAGGCGGACATCGAGGACCTCCACGGGGATGAAGGTCTGCACGCTGTCGAAAAACTCGTCGAGGGAGGAGAGGGACTGGAGGTATTGCGAGATGCGGGCAACCAGGCGACTGGACTGCTCGATGATGACGGGGATGATGGCGAAGACGAGACCCGTGAACAGGCCGAGCACTCCCACGAGGACGGTGAGGATCGCCGACCAGCGCGGCCACTTGCGCGCTTCGAGCCACGAGACGAGGGGATCCAGGCCGAGCGCGATGAACAGAGCGGCACCGACGTAGGTGATGATTGTCGCGAGGCTCGTGATGGCACCGCCAATCACGAGGGCGACGAGCACGCCGAGCCCGCCGAACAGCCCGAAACGGAAGGCGTTCTGGATCTTCACCGGTGTCGCTCCTGACGTCGAGCGCCGACGAGCCTAGTCGTCGCGCTGGGACAACGTTTCTGCCTGCGAGAGTACCCCGCGCAGACCCTCAAAGTAGCCCGCCACGGCGTCGCGTTCGACGCGAATGCGCGCCAGGCTTTCCTCCGCCTCGGCGATGAGGCGCGCGCTGCGTTCCTCCGCCTCCTGCTGCAGGGCGGCGGCCCGCTGCTCGGCGTTGGCCAGCACCTCGCGCGCGGTGGCATCCGCGGTGTTACGCCGCTGCTCGGCGTCGTGGCGAGATGACCGCTCGAGTTGCTCGGCCTCCTCGCGCACGGCCGCCGCGCGAGCCTGCGCCGCGGTGAGCTGGGCCGTCGCCTCGTCCAGATAGCGCTGTGTCTGGGCGACGGCCTCCTGCTGACGGGCGAGGTGCTCTTTCTCTGCCTCATCCCGCCGAGCACTGAGCTCGACCTCGAGGTCGGTGCGGGCCTGTTCTGCCTCGCGTTCGAGGCGGGCGCGATTCTGCTCCGCATCGTGCACGAGCTGGGCGCGAGCCTTCGCAGCGTCGTCGGCGAGGGTCGAGCGCTGGCGCTCCGCCTCCCGCTCCAGCGCGGTTCGAGTGTCGAGGGCCTGCTGCTCTGCCGTCTGCCGCAGGGCAGCGAGATCGGCCTGGGTGGCCGCTCGAAGGTCGGCGACCTCCTTCTCGGCGATCTCTCTCAGGTGCGCAGCGGCACGCTCGGCAGCGTCGCGCGTCTGCACAGAGTGCTGCTCGGCGGCTTCCCGCAGCTCGGCTGCCTCGCGCTCCGTGGTCTCCCGCAGCTCGGTGGTCTCGCGCTCGGTGGTCTCCCGCAGCTCGGTGGTCTCGCGCTCGGCGCGGTCGCGCAGCTCGAAGAGCTCGTGATCGAGCTCGGCGCGACGACGTGTCTCCTCGTTGGCGAGCGCCTGCCGACGCTGCGCGGTCTCGCTGTCCAGCTCTGCACGCGCCCGCTGAAGCTCATCGGCGAGGTCTGCTCGGCCCTGCGTGATGTCGGCGTCGAGCTGCTCACGTCGGGTCGCGTTGTCGCTCTCGAACTCGGTTCGCGCCTGCTCGGTCTCGCGGGCCAGCTGGGCGGCGGTCTCGCGGGCGTCGGCGACCTCACGATCGGCGACGACGCGTAGCTCGGCAAGCTGACGATCGGTCTCCGCTCGCTGGGCGGCGATCTCGCGCTTGGCCGTCGCGCGCGCCTCGGCGGCCTCGGTCGCCACGGCTCCCCGGATAGCAGCCGCTTCGCGCTGTGCTTCCGCGACGAGCGCGTCGGCCTCTGCCCGCGCGCGCGTGATCGTCTCCTCCGCCTCGCGCGTGGCCCCATCCACGAGTTGCTCGGCACGCCCGGCGGCGTCGGCGACCATGCGCTCGGTGCGCTCCGCCGTCTCAGACTGCAGGCGCTGAGCCTCCGACTGCGCGCTCGCGCGCAGCTTCTCGGCGTCGATGTCGGCCTGGCTGATCAGACGCGTCGACTGCTCTTCGGCCACGCGGAGGGTCTGCTCGAGCTTCGTCCCGAGACCGGCGTAGGTGGGGCGTCCGACCTCGTCGAGCTCCGACTGCAGATCGTCGATGACGGCGTGCAGCCGCTTCAGTTCCTTGGCTGTCTCGGCTCGCTCGGTGTTGGACTGGATGAGGTCGCGCCGCAAATCCTGCAGCGCTTTGTCGACATCGTCGCGCTTGTACCCGCGCATCTCGGTGCCGAAGTCGAACTCTGTGCCTGCCACGTGTTTTTCTCCCGGGTCGCTGAGTCGAACCCTGCGAGTCTATCCGGGCGAGAGCACCAGCATCGCCTGAGTATTCGACCTGAGCCTGGGAGGCCTCCTCCCCGTCAGTTCGGCCTCAGAGACAGCATCCGCTATTCTGCAATGTCTGTGTTCTGCTGGCTGACGGTCGTCTGACGGTCATGCTGATCCCCGTCGAGACGATGAGGGTGAGCGTCGTACTGCGGCCCGTCGACCGTCGTCTCCGCGTTCGCGGCCGGCGGAGGCGCCCTCACCGCCCTGCCGGCACGAAAGGAGTGAATCCGTGCGGTTCATCATCGCCATCGTGTTCTTCGTCGTCGCCGTGCTCGGCGTGGGTCTCGGGGTCGCCCAGCGCACCGTGCTCGCGCCGCCCGATCGCGTGACCTCCACGGTGGAGCTCGACAGCGCGCTCACCGTCACCGTCATCGACGGCTCGGCCCTCAACGCGTTTGAGGGTCGGCAGACGCTTGCGATTCGCGGTGGCGTTGTGGCGCCGCCCGAGCCCGAGCCAGAGCCCTCGGATGTTCCCGTGGAGACCGGTACCGAGGCGCAGCCGGAACCCGACGACGGTGAGGAGCAGATCGCTCAGACCGATCGCGTAGTGGCCGCCTACGGGCGCACGGCGGATGTCATCGCCTGGGTCGGCAGCGCCGGGTACACGCTCGTGACCTTCGACGCTGAGCTCGGTGAGCTCGTCACGCAGCAGGTGAGCGGGGCGGAGCGGAGTGTGCCGGACCCGGCCGGAAGTGACCTCTGGTTCGACGACTTCACGGGGGAGGGCGAACTCGGCATCACCGTCAACGTGCCCACCGATGTCTCGCTGCTCATGGTGTCCGATGGCGAACTGCCCGCACCGCAAGAGTTCTCGGTCACCTGGCCGCTCGACAACAGCACCCCCTTCTCGAGTTGGCTGATCCTGGGCGGCGTGGGGTCACTCATCCTTGGCCTGTTCGCTCTGCTGTGGGCGCTGCTGCACATGCGCCGTCAGCGCGGTCCTCGACGGAAGACACCCAAGACGCCCAAGATGCCGAAGGTGCCCAAGCCCTCGCGTTACCGACCGCTCTCGGCCCGGCCCCTGGTCGGGCGACCCAAGGGTCGGCGCTCTGCCCGCCGCATCGCGCTCGTGCCGGGGTTGCTCGTGACCGGGCTGGTCGTATCCGCGTGCACGCCCGGTGGAGCGGTGATGCCGACTCCCACGCCGACGGTCTCGGCCGAGCCGGAGACCCCGGCGGTCGCGGCGAGCCTGCGTCAGATCGAGCGCATCATCGCTCGGATCGGTGACACCGTCACACGCGCCGACGCCGACCTGGATGCGGGTCTCGCCGCGACGCGCCTCGCCGGCCCCGCGTTGCAGTTGCGCGAAGCCAACTACGAGGTGCGCACGGAGAACGCGGAGCTCGGCGCACTTCTGCCCATCCCCTCGAGCAGTGTGGAGATCGCCCTGCCGCAGCGTCTGCCCGACGAGGGGTCGACCTGGCCACGGACGATTTTTGCGATCATCGCCGACCCCGAGGATGAGACGCGGCCCCCGCAGGCCCTCATGCTGGTGCAGGAGGACCCGCGCAGTCAGTACCGGGTGTACTACGCCCTCACTCTCGAGCCTCAGGCGGTCGTGCCCGAGCTCGCGCCGCCGAGCCTCGGCAGCCCGCCCCTCGGCGCGAACACACCTCTGCTGGCGGTCACGCCGACCGACGTCGCCGCCAGCTATTCCCGGCTACTGCTGCGCGGTGACGAGGCCGAGGGCTTCGATCTCTTCGACGTCGAGGGCGACAGCCTGCGCACCCAGATTGGTCGTGAGGCCAAGCAGGCCCGGCGCGATGCTTTGCCCGACACGGCATCCATCGAGTTCACCAACCGCGTGGTCGACGACGCCGATCTGCTGTCGCTCGTGACCCTCGACGGCGGCGCGATCATGTCGGCCTATCTGACCGAGACCGAGACCGTGACACCCACGCAGTCCGGGGCGGCGGTCAATGCCAGCGGCGCTGTCGAGGCGCTCTCGGGCCGCTCCCAGAGCACCCGCGGCATCATCGCGCGCTACGGCCTGCAGATCCTGTTTTACATCCCGCCCGTGGGCAGCACCGAGCAGGTGCGCGTGCTCGGCTACACCCAGGGGCTCGTCAGTGCCGAGGAGGTACCGTGACCGACACCCCCCTGAACCCTGCCGCACTGCGAGGTGCCGTCGATCTGTCGTCTCTCGTGCGTGGTTCCCAGCAGCCTGCCTCGGCAGCCTCATCGGCCGGTTCCGGCGCGCCCGCATCAGCCGCTCCGAGTGACGCAGTGGTGAGAGATGTCGGTGATGCCGAGTTCGGCGAGGTCGTTGAACTCTCCCGCACGGTGCCGGTGATCGTCGAGTTCTACGCCGCGGGCATCGCGCCCGAGCTGCCCGCGATTGTGCGCTCCTACGTCGGCAAGCTCGCGCTCGCCACAGTGGACGGCAATCGCAGCCCTCAGGTCGCGCAGGCGTTTCAGGTGCAGCAGGTTCCCGCTGTCGTGGCGATCATCGGCGGCCGACCCGTGAACCTCTTCGTGGGCATGCCGGCTGAGCAGGAGGTGCGCCAGGTGCTCGACCAGGTGCTGGAGCTCGCCGCGCAGAACGGCGTTACGGGCACCGTGGCCGCGCCGGGGGAGTCCGATGTCGACGAGACTGCCGAGCCTGTGGAAGCCCCGCTGGCGCCCCTGCACCAGGAGGCGTACGACGCGATCAGCCGTGGCGACCTCGAGGCTGGTGCCGCGGCGTACCGCACGGCGATCGCCCAGAATCCGGCCGACGGCGACGCGATCGCAGGGCTCGCGCAGGTCTCTCTCCTGCAGCGGCTCGACGGCCGCGAGGCGGGCCAGATCCGCGACGCGGCTGCCGCGGACCCCGGCGATACGGAAGCTCAGCTCGCGGTCGCCGACCTCGACCTCAGCGGCGGCCACGTGGAGGACGCTTTCGCGCGCCTGCTCGCGCTGTTCCCGAGCCTCGACGCCGACGGCAAGGCGATGATCCGCACGCGCCTTCTCGACTACTTCGAGATCGTCGGCATCGACGACGAGCGCACGATCAGCGCGCGTCGCGCCCTCACGAACCTGCTCTACTGATCAGGCGGGGCTCAGGTACAGGCCGGCCAGCGGCGGCAGCGTGAGCTCCACGGAGGCCTGACGCCCGCCCCACTCAACCGCCTCGGCGGTCACCTGGCCGTAGTTGCCGACCCCCGAGCCGCCGAACTCTTCTGCGTCGGTGTTGATGACTTCGCGCCATACGCCCGCGCGCGGCAGGGGCAGACGGTAGGGCCCGACCGTGTTGCCGCTGAAGTTGAAGACGCCGACGACGGGGTTGCCCGCGCGGTCGCGCCGCTCGAAGGCGATGACGTTGTTGCCGGCATCCCCGCCCTCGAGCCACTCGAAGCCCGCAGGCGAGTTGTCGAGTTCCCACAGGGCGGGCATCTCGCGGTAGACGCGGTTGAGCTGCCCGACGAGGCGGTGCAGCCCCTGGTGGACGGGTTGGTCGAGAATCCACCAGTCGAGCCCCCGCTCATCGCTCCACTCGCTGGGCTGCCCAAACTCTTGCCCCATGAACAGCAGTTGCTTGCCCGGGTGGGCCCACATGAAGGCGAGGTAGGCGCGCACGTTGGCGAGCTTCTGCCACTGATCGCCCGGCATCTTGCCCAGCAGCGAGCCTTTGCCGTGCACGACTTCGTCGTGGCTGATAGGCAGCATGAAGTTCTCGCTGAAGGCGTACAGAAAGCTGAAGGTGATCTCACCGTGATGGTGCGAGCGCCACATGGGGTTGCGCTGGAAGTAGCTGAGCGTGTCGTGCATCCACCCCATGTTCCACTTCATGCCGAACCCGAGGCCACCCTCACCGGTGGGCTTTGTCACGCCCGGCCACGACGTGGATTCCTCGGCGATCATGACGATGCCGGGCACCCGCTTGTACGCGGTCGCCGTGGTCTCCTGCAGGAAGGCGATCGCTTCGAGGTTCTCGCGCCCGCCGTGCTCGTTGGGCAGCCACTGCCCCTCTGACCGCGAGTAGTCCAGGTAGAGCATGCTCGCGACGGCGTCGACCCGCAGGCCATCGATGTGGAACTCCTCGAGCCAGTACAGGGCATTGGCGACGAGGAAGTTGCGCACCTGACTGCGGCCGAGGTCGAAGACGTAGGTGCCCCAGTCGGGCTGCTCACCCCGACGCGGGTCCGGATGCTCGTACAGAGCCACCCCGTCGAAGCGACCGAGCGCCCACTCGTCTTTGGGGAAGTGCGCGGGCACCCAGTCCATGATCACGCCGATGCCGGCCTGGTGGAGCCGGTCGATGAGGTACCGCAGGTCATCCGGGTGCCCAAAGCGGGCGGTGGCGGCGTAGTAGCCGGTCACCTGGTAGCCCCAGCTGGGGCCGTAGGGGTGCTCGGCGAGAGGCAGGAATTCGACGTGGGTGAAGCCGAGGTGGGTGACGTACTCGATGAGCGGGTCGGCGATCTCGCGGTAGCCGAGCCCGGGTCGCCACGAGCCGAGGTGCATCTCGTAGACGCTCATGGCCTGGTCGTGCGGGTCGTGCGCGGCGCGCCGCGCCATCCATTCCTCGTCACCCCACTCGTGCCGGCTCTCGCCCACGACGGAGGCCGTGGCGGGGGGAACCTCGGTGTACCGCGCCATCGGGTCGGCGCGAGTGACCCAGGTGCCCTCGGGGCTCAGCAGCTCGAACTTGTAGGTCGAGCCGGTTCCGAGACCGGGCACGAAGAGTTCCCAGACACCGTTGTCGTCGAGTCGCCGCATGGCGTGACCGACCCCGTTCCAGCCGTTGAAGTCACCGATGACCCGCGCCGCCTGCGCGTGCGGAGCCCAGACGGAGAAACTCGTGCCCGCGACGCCCTCGTGCGGGCGGTGGTGCGAGCCGAGAACCTGCCAGACCTGCTCATGGCGCCCCTCGCCCCACAGGTGCAGGTCGACGTCGCCGACCGAGGGCACGAAACGGTAGGGGTCGTCGCTGTGCCAGTCGGGGCCGCCGTCGTAGGTCGTCTCAACCGTGTAGGCCTGGCCCTCCCCGGGCAGCAGGCCGTGCCAGAGCCCGTCGGCGACGTGCTCGAGCGCCACGCGCGAGCCGTCGGCGCGCACGATCGTCACCGTCGCGGCGAGCGGACGGATGACGCGCGCCACCCAGCCGCCCTCGACGGGGTGCTGGCCGAGGGCGTCGTGGGGTCGCGGGTGCCGACCCTCGACGAGCGCACGGCGATGGTCGGCGTGCAACTCGGGCAGAGCGGTGGGCTGAGGGTTCTGTCGGGTGACCATCAGACTCCCTTCGGGTAGTCGATGCGGAGGATGTGGACAGGGTGCAGGAACGCGTCGAGGCGCACGTAGTTCTCGGAACCCCAGGTGTACTTCTCACCCGAGATGAGGTCTGTGACCTCGAACGTCGACCCGGGTTCGAGGCCGAGGGCCTCCAGATCGAGCGACACCGTCGTCTCCCGCGCAGAGTGCGGGTCGACGTTGGCGACGACGATGATGCCGTCACTGCGGCCCGAGCGCACGAATCGACCCGGCAGCACCTTGGAGTAGCACAGCATGGCGTCATCGCGGGTGGGGTGGATGCGCAAGTTGCGCAGCTGGCGCAGGGCGGGGTGCTGCGCGCGAATCGTGTTGAGCTGCGTCAGGTACGGCGCGATGGATTTCTTCTGCGTCTCGGGGCTGTTCCAGTCGCGCTGCTTGTACTCGTACTTCTCGTTGTCGATGTTCTCTTCGCTGCCCGGCCTGGCAACGTTCTCGATCAGCTCGTATCCCGTGTAGACACCCCAGGACGGGCTCGCGGTCGCGGCGATCGCGGCCCGAATCTTGTAGGCGGGCACACCTCCGAACTGCAGGTACTCGGTGAGGATGTCGGGGGTGTTGACGAAGAAGTTGGGGCGGAAGTATGCACTCGTAACCTGCGAGACCTCGGTCAGGTACTCCTCCAGCTCGCGCTTGGTGTTGCGCCACGTGAAGTAGGTGTACGACTGCTGGAAGCCGACGGCGGCGAGGGACTGCATCATCGCCGGACGCGTGAACGCCTCCGCGAAGAACACGACATCGGGGTGCTCGCTGTTGACCTCGTGCAGCAGCCACTCCCAGAAGTTGAGCGGCTTGGTGTGCGGGTTGTCGACGCGGAAGATGCGCACGCCGAGGTCGATCCAGTACCGCACGATGCGCAGGATCTCGGTGCTGAGACCCTCGAAGTCGTTATCGAAGTTGAGCGGATAGATGTCTTGATACTTCTTGGGCGGGTTCTCGGCGTATTGGATCGAGCCATCGGGCAGGGTCGTGAACCACTCCGGATGCTCGGTGACCCAGGGGTGGTCGGGTGCGCACTGCAGCGCGAGGTCGAGGGCGACCTCGAGACCGTTCTTCGCCGCGCTGGCGAGAAACTGGCGGAAGTCGTCCTCCGTGCCCAGATCAGGGTGGATGGCGTCGTGACCGCCCTCCTGAGCCCCGATGGCCCAGGGGCTGCCGGGGTCGTTCGGCCCTGTCTCGAGCGTGTTGTTGGGCCCCTTCCGGTTCAGCCGCCCGATCGGGTGGATCGGCGGCAGGTACAGCACGTCGAAGCCCATCTGCGCCACGGCAGGCAGGCGCCGGGTCGCCGTCGCGAAGGTGCCCGACTGCCAGGAGCCATCCTTGTGACGCTTCGCGCCCTCCGAGCGGGGAAAGAACTCATACCAGTTGCCGACCGCAGCGCGTGTGCGCTCCACGCGAAGCAGGTGTGGGTCCGACACCGTCTCGAGGCTGCTCAGACGGTGCTGCTGCAAAGCTGCCACGAGCCGAGCATCGGTGGCGACGGCCAGCCGGGAAGCGGGCGACAGAGACGGGTTCAGCATGGCCTTGCGGGCATCCGCGAAGGTCTTCGCCGCGGCGCTGTCGGGCGCCGCGATGGCCTCCGCGCGCTCCAGCAGGGCACCCCCGCCCAGCAGCATCACGTCGACATCGACGCCCGCCTCGATCTTGATAGTCGCGGCGTGCAGCCACGTCGCCCAGTCGTCGGAGTACGCCTGCACGCGCCAGGTGTAGGTGCCGAGCTGGTCGAGCATGACCTCGGCGCGCCACCGGTCGGTGCCGGGAGCGCCCGGACTCAGGGGGTGGGCAGACTGCGTGCCGTCGGGCGCGAGCAGCAGCAGATCAGCACCCAGCAGGTCATGACCCTCGCGGAACACGGTCGCCTCGAACGGCACGACCTCGCCGAGGAACGCCTTGCTCGGCCATCGGCCCTCCGGCTGGACGGGGCTCAGATGCCGGATGGGGATGCGCCCGATGCGGGATGTGAACGGGGTCGATTCGGAGACAGTCACGACTCGACCGTACTCCGACAGCGGACGAAGCGCGCGGGTGCCCAGGAGGTGTGGAGGCCCGGTGGGCGAGGGCGGACGCGCGGGGTCTCGCGATCTGTCGGACATACGGAGGACAAGACGTACCCCGCGCGGGGTACGCGACTCTTCGTCACCCACTGGGAACGGCCCGATGCCGCGCGTACTGTGAAGAGCGAAAGACGCCCTGTCGCGACACCCGACAGCGACCGCGCGACGACGGAGAATCCCGCTCGACAGGACGTGGCGCGAGCCCCCCTCGAATATGGAACCGGTTCCCGAATCGGGGTCGCCTCGCCTAGAGTGGCCAGTCGGGGCGTCTCTCGCCCCCTGCACCCGCCCGCCCCCGCAAGGAGATGCTGTGAAGGCGATCCGCCGATTCACCGTCCGCACTGTGCTTCCCGAGTCCCTCGACGCGGTTGCCGCCCTGGCCGCCAACCTCCGCTGGTCGTGGCACGAGCCGACCCGGCGACTCTTCGCGCGCATCGACCCGACCCTGTGGGAGCAACTCGACCACGATCCCATCGCCGTGCTCGGGGCCGTGGATTCCGCGCGTCTGGAGGAGCTCGCCGCCGACGCCGGGTTCATTGCGGATGCCGAGGCGCTGCGCGACGACCTCACCGCCTACCTCGAGCAGCCGCGCTGGTACCAGTCGCTCGACGACGCGCCCGCCCGCATCGCCTACTTCTCGCCCGAGTTCGGCATCGCCGCGGCGATTCCGCAGTACTCGGGAGGGCTTGGCATCCTCGCCGGCGACCACCTCAAGAGCGCGAGCGATTTGGGCGTTCCGCTGCTCGGCGTCGGCCTCTTCTACCGCGCCGGCTACTTCCGCCAGGCCATCGACCGCGACGGCTGGCAAAAAGAGACCTACCCGCTCATCGACCCCGACGGCCTCCCCATGCAGGTGCTGCGCGAGCCGGACGGCAGCGCGGTGCTCATCACCCTCGCGTTGCCCGCCGGGCGCGAGCTGCACGCCCGGGTCTGGCAGATGCACGTCGGTCGCGTCGTGCTCCTGCTGCTCGACACCGACATCAGCGAGAACTCCGACGAGCTGCGCGGCGTCACCGATCGCCTGTACGGCGGTGGCGGCGAGCACCGCCTGATGCAAGAGCTGCTGCTCGGCATCGGAGGCGTGCGCGCCATCAAGGCCCATCTGCGCGTGACCGGCAGCCCCGCACCCGAGGTGTTCCACACCAACGAGGGCCACGCCGGGTTCCTCGGCCTCGAGCGCGTCAGCGACCTCATCGCCGAGGGGCTCTCGTTCTCGGAGGCCCTGCAGGTCGTGCGCGCGGGAACACTCTTCACCACACACACCCCTGTGCCCGCGGGCATCGACCGCTTCGACGCATCCCTCGTCGAGCGCTACCTGCAGACCGGCCTGCTGCCCGGCATCGATGCGCAGGATGTTCTCGCGCTCGGGCGCGAGGACTACCCCGGCGGCGACGCCGGTGTGCACAACATGGCGGTGATGGGCCTGCGGCTCGCCCAGCGCGCCAACGGTGTCTCGCAGCTGCACGGCGAGGTCTCGCGCGGCATGTTCGGCGAGCTGTGGCCGGGCTTCGATGCCGACGACGTTCCCATCACGTCGGTCACGAACGGCGTGCACGCACCTACCTGGACCGACCCGCTCATGGTCACGCTCGCCAAGGAGACCCTCGGCAGTTACGACACCACGCGCGTCGACTGGAGCTCAGAGGCGGTCTCGGACTCTCAACTGTGGTCGGTGCGTCGCGCCATGCGCGAGCAGCTCGTCACGGATGCCCGTGAGCGCACGGTCGCTGCCTGGGCCGAGGCGAACCCCGGCGTCGCTGCCCCCCAGTGGATGACGCAGGTGCTCGACCCCGACGTGCTCACGATCGGCTTCGCTCGCCGCGTGCCCACCTACAAGCGCCTCACGCTCATGCTGCACGACCAGGAGCGCCTGCGCGCCCTGCTGACCGACCCCGAGCGCCCGGTGCAGCTCGTCATCGCCGGCAAGTCGCACCCCGCTGACGACAGCGGCAAGGCGCTCATCCAGAAGCTCGTCCAGTTCGCCCAGGAAGCCGACGTGCGCGAGCGCCTCGTCTTTCTGCCGAACTACGACATCGGCATGGCCCGCGTCCTGTACCCGGGCACCGACATCTGGCTCAACAATCCGCTACGCCCCTTCGAGGCGTGCGGCACCTCGGGCATGAAGGCCGCGCTGAACGGTTCGCTCAACCTCTCCATTCTCGACGGCTGGTGGAACGAGTACTACGACGCCGAGAACGGCTGGGCGATTCCCACCGCAGATGCGCCGGGAGATGGGGCCGAGCGCGACGCGCTCGAAGCCGAAGCGATGTACGACCTCATCGAGCACCAGATCGCCCCCCGCTTCTACGAGCGTGACGCCGACGGTCTGCCCCGTCGCTGGCTGCAGAACATTCGCCACACCCTCGCGACGCTCTCGCCCGAGCTCTCGGCCGACCGCATGGTGAGCGAGTATGTCGAACGGCTCTACGTGCCCGCCTCGCACGCCCGCCGCACCATCGCGGCGGGCGACTACGGCCCCGCCCGCGAGCTCGCCGCGTGGAAGGGGCGCGTCGCCGCCGAGTGGCCCCACGTCGAGGTCACCCACGTCGAATCGGGCGGCGTGCAGTCGCCGCAGGTCGGGGACACCCTCACGGTCAATGCTCACGTGCAGCTCGCCGGTCTGAGCGCCGCCGACGTGCTCGTCGAGGTCGTGTTCGGCAGTGCGCGCGACGGCGACGACCTCGCCGACGTGCACCACCTGCCGTTGACGCTCGAGTCGCATGAGTTCGGGCAACCAGCGACCTTCACCGGCACGGTTCCCCTTGCCCGCTCCGGCTCGTTCGGCTACACCGTGCGGGTCACCCCGCGCCACGAGCTGCTCGCCCACCCGGCCGAGCTCGGCCTCGTCGCCGCCGCGGACCACTAGGCGCCGCCCACGAGGCGCCGAGCCGTGCGCGCCTCTCGCTAGCGCGCGAGGGGCGCGTACTGCCCTGTGGTGACGCGCAGCAGGTCGGCGGGGGCGAGTTCGAGGTCGACGCCTCGGCGCCCGCCCGAGACGAAGACGGTAGGCCAGTGAGCGGCCGACTCGTCCAGGTAGGTCGGCAGGGCAGTGCGCTGCCCGAGCGGCGAGATGCCACCCACGACGTACCCGGTCTTGCGCTCGGCGAGGGCCGGCTCGGCCATGATCGCGCGCTTGGCACCGGCCGCGGCGGCGAGCGACCCGAGGTCGAGCATCCGTGACACCGGCACGATGCCGACGACGAGGCGACCGTCAGCGACCGCGAGGAGCGTCTTGAACACTCGATCGGGGTCGACACCGAGCCCGGTGGCCGCCTCGAGGCCATAGTTCGCTGTCGACGGGTCGTGGTCGTAGGCGTGCGCTGAGTACGGGATGCCCGCCGCCGTGAGCGCGACCGTCGCGGGGGTTCCCGGCCCGGCCTGCGATCCCGGCCGCTTCTTCTTCGCCACGCTGCGCTGCCCGTTCCGGTGTCGCCGCGCCCGCTACCCGTGCGCGCGGAACAGCAGCATCGACGTCGGCCCAACCTCGAGGGCCTCGCCGGGGGAATGCTCCGCGGTGAGGTCGGAGATGTCGTCGTGCGAGCTATCCCACAGCAGGGTGTAGCCGGTGACGCCCTCGTGGGCGGGCAGTGTCACGTGCACGGGGTCGTCCAGGCCGTGCACAACGAGCAGAATGCGGTTGAACTCTTCATGCTCGGGCGTGGAGGCGGCCAGGTACTGCAGCGTGCGCTCGGCGGGGGAATCCCAATCCTCCATCGTCATGGAGGCGCCCTCCTTGTTGTACCAGTCCATCTGGGTGGCGCTCGGCACAGTCTCGCCCCAGCGCCCGTAGCGGCTCGGGCGCAGGGCAGGGTTCTCGCGGCGCAGCTGCAGCAGGCGGCTGGCGACGCGCAGCAGATCCTGCTGCCAGCCCTCGTGCGCCCAGTCGAGCCACGTGAGCTCGCTGTCATGGCAGTAGGCGTTGTTGTTGCCGCGCTGGGTGCGCCCCACCTCGTCGCCCGCCGTGATCATGGGCGTGCCGGCGCTCAGCAGCAGTGTGCCGAGCAGGTTGCGCGTGGCCTTGTGGCGAGCCGCGGTGATGCCGGGCTCGTCCGTGGGCCCTTCCACTCCGAAGTTGTAGGAGCGGTTGTAGTCGCTGCCGTCGCGGTTGTCTTCCCCATTGGCGACGTTGTGCTTGTGGTCGTGACTGACGAGGTCGGCGAGCGTGAAGCCGTCGTGCGCGGTCACGAAGTTGACGCTCGCCAGCGGGCCGCGCTCGGCGGCGAACACGTGGGCGCTGCCCGTGATGCGGCGCGCGAGCGAGCCGATGCCCTCGGGCGCGTGCCCGTGCTCGCGCGCCGAGGCGATGTCGGTGAGCCAGAAGTGTCGCGCGCGATCTCGGTAGCCGTCGTTCCACTCGCCGTAGCCGTGCGGAAAGTTGCCGACCTGCCAGCCGCCCATCCCGACATCCCAGGGCTCGGCGACCATCGTCACGTCCTGCAGCTGCGGGTCGTCGAGGATCGCCCGCAAGAGCGGATGCTCGGGGTCGAAGTGCGCCGCCTCGTCACGCCCGAGCGTGGCCATGAGGTCGAAGCGGAACCCGTCGACCTGCACTTCGCGCGCCCAGTAGCGCAGCGAATCGAGAATGAGCCGCTGCACGACGGGTCGTGAGGCGTCGACCGTGTTGCCGCATCCCGTCACGTCGAGATACTCGCCATCGGCGGTGTGCCGGTAGTAGCTGGCGTTGTCGATGCCGCGGAAGCTCGACGTGGGGCCGTCGAGTCCCTCCTCGGCCGTGTGGTTGTAGACGACGTCGAGCATGACCTCAAGCCCCGCCTCATGCAGCAAGCGCACCATGCCCTTGACCTCGCGCAGCACCTCCTCCGGCCCGCCCTGCTGGGCCCGCTTCGTGGCGTAAGCGGAGTGCGGGGCAAAAAAGTTGACGGTGTTGTAGCCCCAGTAGTTGCTCAGCCCCACAGCCTGCAGCCGCTGCTCGCTGCCGAACTGGTGAATCGGCAGCAGCTCGACCGTCGTGACGCCCAGGTCTTTCAGGTACGCGATCGTGCTCGGGTGCGCGAGCCCCGCGTAGGTGCCCCGCAACTCGTCGGGCAGTTCGGGCGCGAGCTTGGTGAGCCCCTTCACGTGCGCCTCGTAGATGACCCGCTGATCGTCGGGCACGCGCGGCTTCAGCACGCCACCCCACTCGAACGACTCGCCGAGCACCCGCGCCCGCCACTCGCCGCGCGGGCTGCGCTCCACCCCGCGCGCATAGGGGTCGAGCAGCAGGCGTTCCGGATCGAACGCGTGGCCCATGCCGTGCGCACCGTCGCGCGGTCCGTCGACCCGCAGCGCGTACACGGCGCCGGGCGTCAGGTCGCGGGAGGTGATGTGCCAGGTTCCCTTGTCTTTCGCCATGCGGTGCAGGTCGTGCTCGCCCGTGACGCGATCGAGGTTCTCCGAGTCGAACAGCACGAGCTGCACGCGCGAGGCGTGCGCGCTCCACACCCGCAGCTCGCCGCCCTTCGATGTGGGGTGCACGCCGAGGCGCGCGAAAGCGGGGGCTGAGGGCATGAGTCTTAGGGTAAAGGCGATGACGATCTACCTTGACCACGCGGCCACCTCGCCCATGCCGCTCGCCGTGCGCGAGCGCTACGTCGAGGCGCTCGCCGTCGTGGGCAACCCCTCGTCGATTCACTCGGCTGGCCAGTCGGCGCGCGCCCTGCTCGACGAGTCACGCGCCCGCATCGCGGCCACCCTCGGCGTCGACCCCATCGAGGTGACCTTCACCGGTGGCGGTACCGAGGCGGTCAATCTGGCCGTGAAGGGGATGTTCTGGTCGCGCCGCGCGGCAGGCTACGGCCCGCGCATCCTCGCCCCCGCCGCCGAGCACCACGCCACCCTCGATGCGGTGCAGTGGCTCGTCGACCACGAGGGGGCGAGCGTCGAGTGGCTGCCCGTGGATGCCGCCGGCCGGCTGCGCCTCGACGCGCTCGAGGCCGCGCTCGCGGGTGCTGGCCACAGCGACCGTGACGGCGGTGCGGGTAGCGCCAGTGCCGCGACTGGCGACAACTCTGTCGCGCTCCTGACAATGCTGTGGGCTAACAACGAGGTCGGCACCCTGCAGCCCGTCGCTGAGGCGGCAGCGCTCGCTGCGGACGCGGGGGTGCCCGTCCACGTCGACGCGATCGCGGCCTACGGGCAGGTGCCCCTCGCACCCCTACCGGCGGGGGTCAGTGCCGTGTCGATCTCGGCCCACAAAGTCGGCGGGCCCGTCGGAGTCGGCGCGCTCGCGCTGCGGCGTGGCGCCGAAGTCGAACCGCTGCTGCACGGCGGCGCTCAGCAGCGGGGGCGCTCCGGCACGATGGATGCCGCGGGAGCCGCCGCCTTTGCTCTCGCCGCCGAGCAGGCCCATGCCGCGATCGAGGAGCGCGCCGAGCACAAGCGGGGGCTGCGTGATCGGCTGGCGGCGGGCATCCGCGAATCTGTGCCAGAGGCACGCCTGTCGACCGACCTGACCGATTCCCTGCCCGGCACCCTGCACCTGCGGGTGCCGGGGGCGGAGGGCGACTCGCTGCTGTTCCTGCTCGACCAGGCGGGCTTCGCCGTCTCGACCGGGTCGGCGTGCCAGGCGGGGGTGCCCGAGCCCTCGCACGTTCTGCTCGCCATGGGTGTCTCGCCGTCGGTGGCCCGCGGGTCGCTGCGCGTCACGATCGGCCCCGACAACACGGTCGCCGATATCGACGCCCTCCTGGATGCTCTGCCCGACGTCGTTCGCCAGGCCCTCGCCGCGGGGCTCGCCGCGCGGCAGCCGCGCCTGGGCCGCTGACCCGCCGCCTGAGTGCACGGGGCCACCGACCCCGCGTACCCTGGAAGCATGAAGGTCTTGGCAGCGATGAGCGGTGGCGTCGACAGCGCCGTCGCCGCTGCGCGCGCGGTCGACGCGGGCCACGACGTCGTGGGCGTGCACCTTGCGCTGAGCCGCATGCCCGGCACGTTGCGCTCGGGTGCGCGCGGCTGCTGCACGATCGAAGACTCCCTGGATGCACGTCGCGCGGCCGAGAGGCTGGGCATCCCGTTCTATGTGTGGGATTTCAGCGAGCGGTTCCGTGACGACGTCATCGACGACTTCATCGCCGAGTACGCGGCTGGCCGCACGCCCAACCCGTGCATGCGCTGCAACGAGCGCATCAAGTTCGCCGCCGTGCTCGAGAAGGCACTCGCCCTCGGCTTCGACGCCGTCGCGACCGGGCACTACGCGCACATCGTCAGCGACGACGCGGGCCACCGCGAGTTGCACCGGGCGAGCGACGAGGCGAAGGATCAGTCGTACGTGCTCGGCGTGCTCACGAGCGAGCAGCTCGCGCACGCGATGTTCCCGCTCGGGCGCACCCCGAACAAGGCCGCCGTGCGCGCCGAGGCGGAATCGCGCGGGCTCACGGTCGCGCAGAAGCCCGACAGCCACGACATCTGCTTTATCCCCGATGGTGACACCCGGGGCTGGCTCGCTGACCGCATCGCGCCGGCCGAGGGTGCCATCGTTGATCGCGACGGAACGCCGGTCGGCTCGCACGACGGCGCGACGAGCTTCACGGTCGGCCAGCGACGCGGCCTGAACCTCGGCGTGCCCGCCCCCGACGGCCGCCCGCGCTTCGTGCTCGAGGTGCGCCCCCGCACGAACGAGGTCGTCGTCGGCCCGCGCGAGGCGCTCGCGGTGCGCGAGCTCGCCGGGGCGCGTTTCACGTGGGCGGGGCTCGACCCGGTCGCATCCGGCATCACTGTCGCCGACCCGACCGCACCGGATGCCGTGGCCGACTTCGCCTGCGAGGTGCAGGTGCGCGCACACGCCGACCCGGTGCCGGCACGGGCCCGCGTGGTGCCGAGTACGCACGGCTCGGCGACCGACGCCGGGCTCGAGCTCGTCGTGACGGTCGAGGAGCCGCTGCACGGCGTCGCTCCTGGCCAGACCGCCGTGATCTACGTCGGCACCCGCGTGCTCGGCCAGTGCACGATCGACCGCACAGTCAGTGCCGACGAGTACTCGTCCGTTCCGGGCGACGCGATACCGGCCACCGCAACCTGAGCGAGCGTGCCGCGCGCCTTCCACTCCGAAGTTGTGGAAGGCGCGGCGGAACCTGGCGCGAGCTGTCGTGACCCGTGATGTCGTGACCCGTGATGTCAGAGAGCACTCCTAGACTGGCGCCGTGAGTGGCGCCGCGAGAGATGACCGCACCGATGCTGCGGCTGAGTCGAGGGGTGCGTCGAGCCCGGTCGAGCACCTGAGCCGCGACGAGGCCCGCGCCGAGGTCGAGGCCCTGACGAGTCGTATTCTCGAGCTGCGCGACGCCTACTACGGCCGCGACACCGTGCTCGAAGACGACGCCTCCTACGACGAGAAGCTGCAGCGTCTGGCCGAGATCGAGCGGGAGTTCCCCGAGCTGCAGAGTCACGACAGCCCGACCCAGACGGTGGGCGGCCGCGCCGAATCAACGCTCTTCGACCCGGTCGCGCACGCCGAGCGCATGCTGAGCCTCGATAACGTCTTCACGGCCGACGAGTTCAGCGCGTGGGCAGCCCGCGTCGAGCGCGACGCGAACCGTGCGGTGCACTGGCTGTGCGAGCTGAAGATCGACGGGCTGGCCCTCAACCTCCGCTACGAGCGCGGGCTGCTCGTGAGCGCGGCAACCCGCGGCGATGGCGTCGTGGGCGAAAATGTGACCGAGAACGCGCGGCTGGTGCAGGGCATCCCGCACCGGCTCTATGGTGACGGCACCGACGTGCCCGACCTCGTCGAAGTGCGCGGTGAGGTCTTCATTCCGAAGGCGTCCTTCGATGAGCTCAACGGCCTGCAACGTGAGGCCGGTGAGAGGGAGTTCGCGAATCCGCGCAACGCGGCGAGTGGCTCACTGCGGCAGAAAGCGGAGGGCAAGAATGCGGCGCAGCTCGCGCGCATGCGCGATCGTCTGAGCCGATTGCGGATGCTCGTGCACGGCATCGGCGCCTGGCAGAACCCGCCCGTGGCCGCACAGAGCGAGATTTACGTGATGCTCTCGAGCTGGGGGCTGGCGACGAGCGATCACTATCGCGTGCGAGACACGGCCAAGGGCGCGGCCGAGTTCATCGCCCACTACGGCGAGCACCGGGATGCCGTCGAGCATGAGATCGACGGCGTTGTCGTCAAAGTCGACGAGCTGGCCCTGCACGACGAGCTCGGTGCGACAAGCCGCGCCCCCCGCTGGGCGATCGCGTACAAGTACCCGCCCGAGCAGGTGAACACGAGGTTGCTCGACATCGTCGTGAGCGTCGGCCGCACGGGGCGCGCGACGCCGTTCGCGGTCATGCAGAAAGTTCGCGTGGCCGGCAGCGAAGTGCGACAGGCGACCCTGCACAACCAGGACGTCGTGAAGGCGAAGGGTGTGCTCATCGGCGACACGGTCGTGCTGCGCAAGGCGGGCGACGTGATTCCCGAAGTGCTCGGGCCCGTCGTCGAGCTGCGCGACGGCACCGAGCGCGAGTTCGTCATGCCCACCCATTGCCCCGAGTGCGGCACCGAGCTGCGGCCCGCGAAAGAGGGCGACATCGACCTGCGGTGTCCCAACGCGCGCAGCTGCCCCGCCCAGGTGCGGGGCCGCGTCGAGCACATCGGCAGCCGCGGTGGCCTCGATATCGAGGGTCTCGGCGAGATCGGGGCGGCAGCGCTCACCCAGCCGGTCGTGCCGGAGACTCCGCCGCTCGTGACCGAGGCCGGGCTGTTCGAGCTCACCCTCGAGCAGTTGTTGCCCATCGAGGTCATCGTCACCGACAGCGAGACGGGCCTTCCCAAGCTCGATGATGACGGGGAGGCGAAGCGACGCAGTCCGTTCCGCCGCAACCCCACGGCGGCCGAGAAGAAGGCGGGGCTCCAGGGCGAGCAGCCGAGCGCCCTCGCCCTGCAGCTGATCGATGAGCTCGAGAAAGCGAAGACCAAGCCGCTGTGGCGCATGCTCGTATCGCTGTCGATTCGGCACGTTGGGCCGGTCGCGGCACGGGCGCTCGCCGGCCACTTCGGCTCGCTGGAGGCGATGCGCGCGGCGACGGCGGAGGACCTGGCCGCCGTCGACGGGGTGGGCCCGATCATCGCCGAGGCTCTGCGCGAATGGTTCGCGGTCGACTGGCACGTCGAGATCGTCGAGCGTTGGGGCGCGGCCGGAGTGCAGTGGCAGACGCCGGAACACCCGGGGCCGGGCGCGGCCGCCGCGGCCGGGGGAGTGCTCGCGGGCCTCACGATCGTCGCGACCGGAAGCTTGGAAGGCTTCACCCGCGAAGAAGCCCGGGAGGCGATTCTCGCAGCCGGCGGCAAGGCGGCGGGCAGCGTGAGCAAGAAGACTGACTTCGTCGCAGCCGGCCCGGGAGCGGGGTCGAAGCTCGCCAAAGCGGAGGCGCTGGGCCTGCGGATCATCGATGCCGCTCAGTTTGCGACGCTCGTGACGGAGGGGCCGGGGGCGCTCGCCGCCCACCCTGCCGACCCCGCGGACAGCGCGGCCGACCCAGCGGCCGACTAGGGCCAACACCGCCGCCATTCCTCCTGTCGACGGTGTAACGACGGGGTGAAACGTCAGAACGTTTCGCGCGGTACCCCTCGTGGGATGACTTTTCCCTTACTATTGGGACCGCGCGTTCTACCCGCATCTCGGGGATACGGGGGTGTCGTGCGCGAGGGGATTGCACCGTGCTGTTCGACGCGACGGCTGTGCTGCTGGCCTCGTTGACTATCGCGACGGTCAGCGGGCCCGTCGGTGTGCTCGACAATGAGCCCCACTCTCCACGCATCGCCGCCTCAGACGCCGCAGTTTCCGGCGCTGCCGTTTCTGACATCGCTGCGTCCGACATCGCGGCCGCCAGCGTCACCCTGTCTTCCGAAGGCCCCGCACGCGGGTGGGTCATCGATCTGCCCACCAGTGGGGAACAGCGAAACACTCCGACCGTCGTCGCTCCCGCGCTCCCCATCGCGGCTGAGCAACTGGCGACCCGAACCGGAACCTCGCTGCTCCACGGTCTCTCGGCGCTCCCCCCGACCGCCGTGGCCGATTTCGTGAACGCGCACCCTCACGCGGTTCACGAGCTCCTGAGCTCGCCTCCCGCGGCGACGCACGTGAGCAGCTGGTGGGCAGGTCTCGATGCCACTGCGCAGCGGGCCCTCAGCGTCGCGGCCCCCGAGGTCGTCGGCAACCTTGACGGCGTGCCCTACGCCGTGCGCAACACGGTCAACCGCGACCTGCTGCGGTCGACGATCCGTGAGCTGGAGCTCGGCGGCGACGAAGCAGTCGGGCGTGCGATCGCCACGCAGGATCACCACCGGCTGCAGATGCTGTACCGGGTCACGGATGCTCTGGGCCCCGCCACCGCCAACCCGCCACGTACCCTGCTCAACTTGGATACCCACGGGCAGGGCAAGGCCTCGATCGTGCTCGGTGACCTCGAGACCGCCGATTACGTGAGCTACATCATCCCCGGCATGTTCATCTCGGTCGGCGGCAACATCGTTGAGTGGGCGGATGTCGCGGCGCGGCTCTACGACGAGCAGACCTCGTGGCTTGCCCTTCTCGCGGAAGCCGGTGCTACCCCTGCCACCGAGACGGTCGCAACGGTCGCCTGGATTGGTTACCAGACGCCCCACCTGCTCAACGTGGGCAGCCTCGACCTGGCCTACGAGGGGCGGGATGCGATCGCCGCGGCGATCGACGGACTGCAGGTGACGCGTCAGGATGACCAGCCCTTCGTCTCCCTCCTCGCGCACTCGTACGGCTCGACCGCGGCGCTGCTCGCCCTCGAAGACGACACCACGGTCGACGCCCTCGCGATGATCGGGTCGCCCGGGTCGCCGGCACAGAACGTCGCCGACCTCAACGTGCGCGGCGAGGTGTTCGTCGGCGAGGCGGCGTGGGACCCCATCCCGAACAGTTCGTTCTTCGGTTCTGACCCTGGGGCAACGTCGTACGGGGCTCGCGTGATGAGTGTTGCGGGGGCGGTGGACGTCATCACGAACAAGCTGTTGACGGGGTCGACCGGGCACAACGAGTACTGGAGCCCCGGCGCCGAGTCGATGCGCAACCTCGCACTCGTCGGCATCAATAAGGGCGCGCTCGTGACCGACGGCTCGCAGCTCGACGCGGGCCGCACGCTCGCCCTGTTCCGCTAGGTCGGGAGACGACCACGCCGCTCCCGTTCACGCCTGCGACGCTGCGCGGTTGCTGAGCGTTGGCCGTTCTATCTGCTGCCTCGCGCGGATGCCCGGTGCTAGGTTGACCGCGGAGGGCCATGACCAGGCACATCGGGTTCGGCATCGTTGCCGCGGCGGCGCTCGTGGCGCTCGCCGGGTGTGCGATAGATGCGCCCAGCCCGGTCTCGGATTCCGAAGCGCGTGAGCGCTTCGTGGCCCTGCTCGACGAGACCCAGGCGGTCGTCGGCGGTGCCTGGCTGGTGCAGGATGACCCCACGCCCCGCGAGTGCACGGTGCCGCTGTGGGCGCCCGGCGAGCGCTACCCCGCCCTGCGGCTGGCGGACGCGCCCGCGTCGCTCGAGCTCACGGCGGACCGCGTGGAGTCGGCGTGGCGTGAGCACGCGCTGACGGTCACGCGCACCGAGATCGGTGAGGTGGTTGAGCTGAAGGGGGAGAGTCCGGATGGCGAGCTGCTGCTCTTTCGGGTGAGCGACAGTGCGATGACGCTCACGGGTGAGAGCGAGTGCCGCCCGCTGGAGTGATGAGCCTCGGTAGCGGATGAGCCTCAGTAGCGGATGAGCCTCAGTAGACTGGGGGCATCCTCGGCGTCGTCTCGATGCCGCCCCGCTATCGCCGCTACCCCGCTATCGGAGTTTCATGTCTGAGATCACGCCCGAGCGCGTCGCGCACTTGGCGTCGCTTGCCCGTATCGCCTTGACCGATGACGAGATCGAGCAGCTCACGGGCGAGCTCGGCGCGATCGTCGACGCGGTCGCGACCGTGCAGCGCGTGGCGACCCCGGACGTTCCGGCGACGAGCCACCCGATTCCGCTGACGGGCGGCATGCGGCCTGACGAGATCGGCCAGACGCTCACGACAGAGCAGGCTCTCGCAGGTGCGCCCGACCACGATGGCAGCCGGTTCCGCGTCACCGCGATCCTCGGCGAAGAGCAGTAGGGGCGGCGATCATGACCGATCTCACACGACTGTCTGCTGCCGACTTGTCGACGCGACTCGCCTCGGGTGACGTCTCGAGCGTGGAGGCGACGCAGGCGCATCTGGATCGCATCGCGGCGGTCGACGGGGATGTTCACGCGTTCTTGCACGTGAGCGCCGACGCTCTCGACTCGGCAGCGGCGGTCGACGCCGACCGGGCTGCCGGCAAGCCGCTGGGCGAACTGGCCGGGGTGCCGATCGCCATCAAGGATGTGTTGTGCACGCTGGATATGCCGAGCACCTCGGGCTCGCGCATCCTGGAGGGGTGGGTGCCGCCGTACGACGCGACGGTCGTCGCCCGTCTGCGCGAGGCGCGCCTGATTCCGCTCGGCAAGACGAACATGGACGAGTTCGCGATGGGCTCGTCGACGGAGCATTCGGCGTACGGGCCGACGAAGAACCCGTGGGCGCTGGACCGAATTCCCGGCGGGTCGGGCGGTGGTTCGGCGGCTGCGGTGGCAGCGTTCGAGGCGCCGATCGCGCTGGGCAGTGACACGGGCGGGTCGATCCGTCAGCCTGCTGCGGTCACGGGTTCGGTGGGTGTCAAGCCGACGTACGGCGGGGTGAGTCGCTACGGTGCGATCGCGCTGGCGTCGTCGCTCGATCAGGTGGGCCCGGTGTCGCGCTCGGTGCTCGATGCGGCGCTCGTGCACGACGTCATCGGCGGGCACGACCCGCGCGATGCGACCTCGATTCCCGATGCGTGGCCCTCGATGGCGGCGGCGGCGCGGGCCGGGCAGTCGGGCGATGCCCTGAAGGGCGTGCGGGTCGGCGTCGTGAAGGAGCTGGAGGGCGAGGGCTTCCAGGCCGGCGTCAAGCAGCGCTACCACGAGACGCTCGACCTGATGGCGGCGGCGGGTGCGGAGATCGTCGAGGTGTCGGCGCCGAACTTTGAGTACGCGATTGCGGCGTACTACCTGATTTTGCCGGCGGAGGCGTCGAGCAATCTGGCGAAGTTCGATTCGGTGCGCTTCGGCCTGCGGCGTGAGGTGGCGGGCGGAACGGTCGAGGATGTCATGGGGGCGACGCGCGAGGCTGGCTTCGGCCCCGAGGTGAAGCGCCGCATCATCCTGGGCACGTACGCGCTGTCGGCGGGCTACTACGACGCCTACTACGGCAGTGCGCAGAAGGTACGCACGCTCATTCAGCGTGACTTCGCGGCGGCGTTCGAGCAGGCGGATGTGCTCGTCTCGCCGTCGGCGCCGACGACAGCGTTCCGCTTCGGCGAGAAGATGTCTGACCCGCTGGCGATGTATTTGAACGACGTGACGACGATCCCGGCGAACCTGGCGGGCGTTCCCGGCATGGGTCTGCCGATGGGTCTCGCGCCGGAGGACGGTCTGCCGGTGGGTCTGCAGATCATGGCGCCGGCGCGCGAGGATGCGCGCCTGTACACGGTGGGTGCGGCGGTCGAGCAGCTGCTCGAGTCCCAGTGGGGCGGCCCCCTCTGGACCCAGGCCCCCGAGCTCCCGTAGCCCCTGCTCCATCCAGAATCTCGGGAATCTCTGCGAGCCCGGGCTTCCACAGCTCTGGCCCACGCTTCACCCTCACCCAGCGCGAGCGCGGAGGGCTCGATCGAGCACTCCACTCTTGCGGGGCGCGGGGATTTGACTCTGCTGGGGGTCGAGTGTTCGCGGCGGTACGACCGCGAGGTCGCCGTGCTCCCGGGTGATGCCCCACCCGTTGTTGTGCAGCAGCAGGTGGTGATGTCGGCACAGGAGGACTCCGTTGTCGACGTCGGTCGGGCCGCCCTGTTGCCAGGGAATGATGTGGTGCGCTTCTGACCAGGATGGTGGCCGATCACAGCCGGGGAAGCGGCAGCCGCCGTCTCGGGCGGCGAGGGCGAGGCGCTGGCGGCGTGTGAACAGCCGGGTGCGACGACCGAGCGACAGCACCTGCCCGGTTTCGGTGACGACGATGGGCGTCGCTCCCGCCTCGCACACCTGCCGTTCGGCGGTGGTGATGCTGACCGGCTCGGTCTGCCCTTCGATGCTGGCGATGCCGCGCCCGTCTCGAAGGTCGCGCTCGGCGACGATGACCTGCACGGCGGGAGGGCGGGTGCCGATGAGGTCGGTGGGTGCGACGGCGCCGCCGAGTCGGATGAGCTCAACGAGCGTGTCGGCAGCGATCTGCTCGGTGCTGCGGGGGTCGTCGAGGAGCCTCTCGACCCGGTCGACCTCGCCGGCGCTGACGAAGCGCGGCCCGCCCCGGCGTGGAGAGGTTGCGCCGTCGATCGCGGAGGTGACGAGCGCGGCCGACTCGGGGTCGAGCAGCCCGGATACTCGGGTCATGCCGTCGGGCTGCCGAGAGAGGTGGAGGTACCGCCGCTCGCGCAGTGCCTGCTCGTGCGCGGCGACGCGGCTCGCGTCGGCTTCGGCGTCGAGCTCGGCGCGCGCGTACCGTGCGCGCACGGCGAGCTGCTCGACCGTGCACGTCGGCGCTTCGGCCACGAGCCGCTCGGCGGCGGCGGTCAGCTGTTCGACTGTCACGCCGACAGCACTGCCGCCTGAGCTGCTGTCGCCCGCGTCGTCACCCGCACCTTGGCCGGCAGCGACTCCGGCCATGCGACCTGCCGCGTCGAGGCTCGCGTCACCCATGCCGCTGGGCTCGCCGAGCCCGGCGCGGATGGCGTCGGCGGCGGCGAGCGACAGCCGCGCTGCGGCCGCGGCGGCTGACACCGCCGCGAGCCACGGCTGGCCCGGGCTCTCCCCACGCGAGCTGGGGTCGGTGGGGTCGTCGGGGGAGGGGAGCGGAGCATCCGGATCGGGGGCGGGAGGGGCGGGCGGTGTCGCCATGAGCGTGCCGACCCGCACCATCGCGGTCGCGTCGCGGGAGGTTGCGCCGGTGAGGCGCTGGACAAGGCGTTCGGGGGTGCGGACTCCGAGACGTTGGGCGAGGCCGTCGTTGCCCAGGTCGCGGCGCGAGCGGTGGGCGATCTCGGCGGCGACGGTCGCGGCGGCGGTGTCGACCCGGCGGCCGATCTCGGCGAGTGCGCGCTGCTGCGCGATGAGGTCGTCGTCGGTGAGGTCGGCCACGCGCGGGGGCACGAACGCGCGCGACACATCGACGAGCGATGTGTGTAGTGCGTTCGAATCTGACATACCACGAGTCTCCCAGACAATAGAACACCAGTACAGAGCCCGAGCAATACTCGTGGAAAGGTTCTCGCCAGACTCGCTTGTGGAGGAGAGGCAGCGCGGAGAGGCAGAGCGGGGAGGTGGACTGGAGAAAGGCACCCGCCCCTCACCCCTGCCAGAATCACCCTCATGACCCACACCGTCGCGCGCCTGGCTGCGATCGCCGCCTACACGCTGCTGCCGCTCGTGGGCATCTTCTTCCTGGGTTGGGACTGGCGCGAGGTCATCATCCTGTACTGGTTCGAGAACGTGGCGCTGGGTATCGCGATGGTGATCCGCCTGCTGCGCACGCGCCGCGACCCGGGCCCCGAGCCGATGATCATCAACGACCGCCGCGTCGCGCAGACGCCGGCGACGATCGGGTGGCTCGCCGGCTTCTTCACCCTCCACTACGGCCTGTTCGCCCTCGTGCACGGCGTCTTCGTGTTCCTCATCGCGGCCGGCGTCTTCAGCGGCTTCACGCAAGCCCCCGGCGCAACCTCCGCACCTGGCGCCGCCGACACTGGTCTGGCGGGTGTCGCCTGGCCGAGCATCCTCATCATCTGGCTCGTCGCCGGCGCCGCGCAGATCGTGACGGCCGCCTGCGGCCCCCTGCCCGCCCAGCGCGGCACCGCGCTCATGATGAGCGCCTACCCGCGCATCATCGTGCTGCATCTGGGCGTGATCGGTGGCGCAATTCTCATCGCCGAATCGGGGTGGCCACCCATCGCCGCGGTGCTCCTGATCGCGCTGCACGGCCTGGTCGACGCGGTGAGCTGGATGCTCGGCGCCCGCCGCGCGCGCCGCCCCGGCTCGGCGCCCGCCGTGTCGGTGCGCCTCGGCTGAGTCCTCCCGCCCGCGCACCGACCCCAGCCGACCCCGAATAGGATTGACCCCATGGCGCGCGCAGAACTCATGGACTTCGACCAGGCTCTCGAACTCTTCGAGCCGGTGCTCGGCTTCGAGGTGCACGTCGAGCTGAGCACGAAGACGAAGATGTTCAGCGACGCCCCCAACCCGGCCCTCGCCGCGAACGACATCACCGACCCGAACACGGCGATCACGCCGGTGTGCCTCGGCCTGCCGGGCAGCCTGCCGGTGGTCAACGAACAGGCCGTGCAGTTCGCGATCTCGCTGGGCCTCGCGCTCGGCTGCCAGATCGCGCCGAGCAGCACGTTCAGCCGCAAGAACTACTTCTACCCCGACCTGGCGAAGAACTACCAGATCAGCCAGTACGACGAGCCGATCGCGTTCGAGGGCAGCCTCGAGATCGAGCTGGAGGACGGCAGCCTTGTGCAGGTTCCGATCGAGCGCGCCCACATGGAGGAGGATGCCGGCAAGCTCACGCACGTCGGCGGCTCGACCGGCCGCATCCAGGGCGCGGAATACAGCCTCGTCGACTACAACCGTGCGGGGGTTCCGCTCGTCGAGATCGTGACGAAGCCGATCTACGGCGCCGAGCACCGCGCCCCCGAGCTCGCCAAGGCCTACGTCAGCACGATTCGCGACATCGTGCGCGCCCTCGGCATCAGCGAGGCCCGCATGGAGCGCGGCAACCTGCGCTGCGACGCGAACGTCTCGTTGCGCCCCCGCGGCCAGAAGGAGCTCGGTACGCGCACCGAGACGAAGAACGTGAACTCGTTCCGGAGCGTCGAGCGTGCGGTGCGCTACGAGATCCAGCGCCAGGCGGCGATCCTGGCGAAGGGCGGCACGATCCAGCAGGAGACCCGCCACTGGCACGAAGACACCGGCACCACCTCACCCGGGCGGGTCAAGAGCGACGCCGACGACTACCGCTACTTTCCTGAGCCTGACCTGCTGCCGGTGGTCCCGTCGCCAGCCCTGATCGAGCAGCTGCGGGATGCTCTTCCGGAGGCCCCGGCCGCCCGCCGGCGCCGCCTGAAAGAGGAGTGGGGTTTCACCGACCTCGAGTTCCGCGACGTCGTCAACTCTGGGCTGCTCGTCGAGATCGCCGACACGGTCGCCGCGGGCGCGCCCCCGCAGCAGGCTCGCAAGTGGTGGATGGGCGAGATCGCCCGCATCGCGAATGCTCGGGATGCTGAACCGGCGTCGCTCATCAGTTCAGCCCACGTGGCCGAGATCGTGGCGCTCGTCGACTCGGGTGCCCTGAACGACAGACTGGCCCGGCAGGCGCTCGAGGGTGTCATCGAGGGGGAGGGAACTCCCGCCGAGGTCGTCAAGTCGCGCGGCCTCGAGGTCGTCTCCGACGACGGTGCCCTCATCGCCGCGGTCGACGCGGCGCTCGCGCAGCAGCCCGACGTGCTGGAGAAGATCCGCGATGGCAAGGTGCAGGCCGCCGGAGCCGTGATCGGTGCCGTCATGAAGTCGATGGGCGGCAAGGCCGATGCGGCGCGCGTGCGGGAGCTCGTGCTGGAGCGGGCCCAGGCTACTAGCTGAGCCACCCCATGTCGCTAGGTGACCACGACATGTTCGGTCCCTTGGCTTCACGGCCGGTAACCACTTCCGGTGACATGGGTTTCACGTGTCTCGCGATCGCGACGACATGTTCGAAGAACTCCTTTCGGAACATTCTGGTCGCGACAGAGATCCTTACAGCGGCGACCCCGTCGCCGCACCGAAAGATTCAGACAGACCCTCAGCAGCCCCGACGGAGGCTGTCTTTGTGGGAGTGCAACAGTCTCTGAGAGGTCGTTCAGACGTCGGAGCGACGTGAAAAGTTCGGCCTAGTCTTGTCCGGCTGTCTCGCTACACGTCTGCGGTCTCTGCCCGCGCGTGATCTCCAGTGGCACTAGCTGTCAGGTGCGAAGGTGAATCGGTTTTTCCTCGACTTCTGTCGACTTGCCAGGTAGCGTGCTTCACGATCGCCCCAGATTGCGCGATCACAGTGGCTAGTCACAAGCAGACCACGCGCCGGTGACGAAGTTCGTCGCTCCCACAAAATGGAATGGCAAGGCTGGGATCACCATGAACCACGAAACAACTACCCCGCGCGAAAGTAGCCCGCGTCGGGGGATAACAGGAACAGCTGCAGTTGCCCTCCTCGCGTTGTTGAGTCTTCTTGGGACCGCTGTCCCGGCGAGTGCGACAACAGTTGACTCGCCAGGCTTCGAGGTTAGCGAGGCGCACATTCTCGAGGGGGAAGCCCTTGCAAGTGCGACGTCAGGGTCCGACGAGCGTGTATTCAACGCTGATGCGGCGCGGAAACTCGGCGCGAGCGAGTCCGCGATTGCGGACTATAGCCTTGTGCTTGAGTCGTACGGGTGGACGGTCACTGGAAGCGTCGTCTCGACCGCTGCAACCGACGAAGCCCGGTCCGTAATCGATCTGTCTCGCGCCTGCTCGGGCGCAAGTGGCTACACCGGCTACTTCCCGCCGATCGGTTTCCAGTTTGCTTTGAATTCCTGTCAGACATCTCAGTTCATCGCGGTCATGGGAGTTATCGTGGCAGGCGGGGGTCTAGCCACCGGCATTGCCTTGCTGACCGGAATCGGCGTGCCCGCGGGAGCCGCAGCGGGAATCCTGGTTGCGATCGCCGCCCTAGGCACGGGATTCCTCGGCGTTTGCCAAGCGTTCAGCTCCAACGGCGGGATCTACGTCAACAGCGGTATCCCGCCCGTCCCCCCGTCATGCTGGGGACAGTGACGATCTGTTGGGAATTGAAATGGACTACACACGGGCGTGGCGAGTAGGCCTGATGGCGCTTCTCGCGATCGTGGGTGCCACCGCTGGAGTTGTCGTAACAGGCATGGTGATCGGTGTGCAGACCGACATCGGATCACGCGTGATACAGGCTGGAGTCCCACTCCTGCTGGCATTCACAATGTTGCTGGTGGTGGGAAGTCTCCTGTTCGCTCGCAGCCAACGTCATCGGTAGGGCAATTCGCGCAGGCTGTCGGGGGTGGGCGAACTCGCCTGCCCCCGACATCATGGTCTGCTAGGTCCCCGCGAGTCGCCAGGTAGGCCGAGGTCGAGATCGACCACCCCACTGCGAGATGGTTGTCTCCATCCAATGAGTGAGAGGCAACTTCGGAGTCGAGCACCTGTGCCGGGTGATGCGTTCGGCAGCAAGCCGGTTCCATTCAGCAAGAAACCCGCCACTGGCACGAAGACACCGGCACCACCTCACCCGGGCGGGTCAAGAGCGACGCCGACGACTACCGCTACTTTCCTGAGCCTGACCTGCTGCCGGTGGTCCCGTCGCCAGCCCTGATCGAGCAGCTGCGGGATGCTCTTCCGGAGGCCCCGGCCGCCCGCCGGCGCCGCCTGAAAGAGGAGTGGGGTTTCACCGACCTCGAGTTCCGCGACGTCGTCAACTCTGGGCTGCTCGTCGAGATCGCCGACACGGTCGCCGCGGGCGCGCCCCCGCAGCAGGCTCGCAAGTGGTGGATGGGCGAGATCGCCCGCATCGCGAATGCTCGGGATGCTGAACCGGCGTCGCTCATCAGTTCAGCCCACGTGGCCGAGATCGTGGCGCTCGTCGACTCGGGTGCCCTGAACGACAGACTGGCCCGGCAGGCGCTCGAGGGTGTCATCGAGGGGGAGGGAACTCCCGCCGAGGTCGTCAAGTCGCGCGGCCTCGAGGTCGTCTCCGACGACGGTGCCCTCATCGCCGCGGTCGACGCGGCGCTCGCGCAGCAGCCCGACGTGCTGGAGAAGATCCGCGATGGCAAGGTGCAGGCCGCCGGAGCCGTGATCGGTGCCGTCATGAAGTCAATGGGCGGCAAGGCCGATGCGGCGCGCGTGCGCGAGCTAGTGCTGGAGCGGGCTGTCGCCTAGCTCGATCTCTCCCGAACGCTCGCATAGCGCTCGGCTCCGGACGAAGTTCGGAAGATATCGACGACGCTGACTGGGTTAGTTGTTCGTCCACCCCTTGAAAGACGCGGCCTTGTCGCGGGCCACATCCTTCTCGTAGCTGGCGATGATTCTTTTCGCCAGGTCTGAGGCTTGCGCGGGGCTCTTCAACACACTCTTGTAGTCGAAGTCGAGATCGTTCGAAGATTCGAAATCGAGATCAACAACGATTGTCTTTAGCAACTCGTCGCACCTCTTCAGGAAGCTCTCGAGCCCGGACGCCGTGATTAGAGTCGGATTCCGAACGAACGGAACTACTTCTTCGTTCCGCTCCAACGTTCTCGACAAGGCATAGAGCACGAAGTACTTCGTTAGAGCGTACGAAGCCATTGGGCGGTTCTTGAGTTCGGCAAGCGCGACGTCGACCGCATCGAGAAGCATCTTGACGAACACCACGCGGTGAGAATCGACCTCGGGTCTCCCGAAGATGTCTGCGTACTTCTCGTCGAAGACCTTGTAGATCTGGTGAGCTGACCACGGCTCGTGGAGATCGAAGGACAGTAAACCACGCCCAATTTCGTCATTCGTGATCGTGTTCTTCGCTGCTGGGGTAGCCTCGCCACGCTTGATCTGGAAGAAGTTGTCCGGATGAGTCTCGCTGAGTTCCTTCTGGAGTCGGAGCATTATCGGATGGTTCGAGCGAAGGTCCCGCGGCCGGAGCCTTTCGCAAGAGGTCTCCGATCTCGGGCCCGCAGATCATGCGCAGTTCGGCGTGCAGCGAGTCGACGAGCGGGTCATCAGCCCGCGCCATGGCGCACAATTGCGAGCGGGTCACAGAGACGAGGTGCACGGGATTGCCCGTGAACAATGCCAGGTCGTCACTGATCCGGTCGAAACCCTCCACACCCGACTGCGTGTCGGAATCGTCAGGGGTGACGATCAACAGATCGATGTCGCTCGCCACGCTCGAGTCACCCCGGGCCACCGAACCGAAGACACCGCATGAGGTGTCGGTTCCGAGGGCGGTCGTCACCAGGTCACGGATGCGCTGCTCGACCTGTACGCGGCCGCCCAGGATCTCTGCCAGCGCGGGCCACGCGGCGTGATCGCGGTTGAGTGTGTAGGTCGTGGCGTGGCTGGAAGGCCGAGCCAGGACGATGCCGAGGGTGACGAGGTCGCCCAGTTCGCGGTGCGTGGAGCTCGGCGCGAGATCACCCGCGAGCCGAGCGACTTCGCGGCCCGACACCGGCTCGGCCACGCGCGCGAGCGCGGACAGCACTCGAGTACGCGTGCGACCGAGCAGATCGGCGCCGGGGGTACTGAGATCCATCCCACTACTGTCCCACATACGGAACATCTGTTTCAATAGTGAAACAACTCGATGTCAGGTGAGGTGGCACATCCGCAACCCGCGACCCGCCAGGGGCACGGGTCATACCCACTCTCAGCTGCCGCGCGGCAACCCGAGCAGCTGCCGCACCCGCACCAGCGTCGCCTCGCGCTCCTCGACCCGCATGACGGCGAGCGGGTGCTGCATGAGCCCGAGCGGCACGCCGACGGCGCCCGACGGCGTCGTGATCGCGAGATTGAGGGTGGGAATACGGAACATGCCGTCCGTGATCGCGCCGGGCGCGGCATCCACAATGTCGGCGGCGGGGAAGGTGCGGGTCAACTCTGCATAATCCGGATGCGCGTGCACACGCACCCCGTCGGCGGTGACCTCCACGAGCTTCCAGCCCCAGAGCCCGCGCGGCGACGCGTCGCCCTCGGAGGCGGCCAGCAGGCGCACTCCGGTTGTGCCGAAGCCGAACGTGGGGAACAGCAGGCGGTCGGCGCTCGCCGGCGGCACGCGCGCTTCGAGGGCCCGCAGGCGGCGCACCGAGAGGCCCGTCGCGATGACGACGACGGCGAACACGACCATGAGCCCGAGGCCCGCCGTGTACATCGCGACCTCGAGGCCGTCTTCGGTGAACGTGCGCCCAACGCGGTTCAGCACCGAGAGCACCGCCCACGCGATGCCGGCGACCGCGAACAGCCGCAACCACGGCCACTGGGGCGCGTTGATCTTCGGGTCGGCGAGCGCGGTGTGCACACTTCAGGATGGCATGCGCGGCCCCGCCGGCGCCTGCTCGGTGCGGCCGAAGCGGGGCGCGGTACCATCACTGCCATGACCGAGCAGCTGCAGCGCCTCGCCTTCGCGGGCGTCGCCGCGCTCGTCATCGCTCTCACTCTCGCATTCGGGCAGGCCTCACCGCTCGCAACGGCCACCGTGCTCGCCACGGGAATGCTGCTCGCCGCGAGCCTCGTGCTGCTCGCACGCGCAGCGACACTGCCGACCCCGCGCCCCGAGCTCGCCGTGGGCAGCCGCGCACGGGCTCACCGCGAGTCACTCGGCGAGCAGGCGGAGCCTGCGCATCCCCTCACCGCGGGGCGCCCCCTGTCACGCGCACCCGGCGCGGCCCTCTCGGCCGCCTGAGCGCAGACCCGCACCTGCCCTCTCGAAGCTCCCCGCCTCGAGCTCACTGAGCGCGACGGGATGCGGCGGCCAGACGCCCGCCACATTCCTTCGACCCTCGGGAGTTCACTCATGGATCTCACCACCTGGCCCCTCATGGGGCCGCTCGTGCAGTTCGGCGCCGCCGCGCTGGGCGCACTCGTCGACCTGCTCGAACCGCTCGCCGACACGGGAGCCGCGGCGCTCGCCGTCGTGCTTGTCACGCTCGCCGTGCGCGTGCTGCTGATTCCGCTCGACATGCGTATGGTGCGCGCGGAGGGCGCCCGCCGCAGTCTCGCCCCGGCGCTCGCCGAGCTGCGGCGGCGCTGGAAGAAGAAGCCCGAAGAACTGCAGCGCCGCACCATGCAGCTCTACAAGGACGCATCGGTCTCGCCCGTGGCCGGCTTCGGGCCGATGCTCGCGCAGGCGCCCATCGTCTCGCTGCTCTACCTGGTGCTCGCGAGCCCCGCGATCGCGGGGGAGCCGAACCCGCTGCGCGCTGAGCAGCTGCTCGGTGTCGGGTTCGGTGAAGCGCTTGGCGGGGCCGTCTTCACGGGCGGCGTGGGTGCGCTGATTTTGACGGGCTCGGTGGTCGTGGTGCTCACGATCGCGGGCCTGCTGCTGCGGCGCTCGATGCGGATGCTCCAGCAGGGCATCCCGGCTCCCGACTCTCCCGCCGCCATCGCTCCGATGCTCGGCATCCTGCCGTTCATCGCGATCATCCCGGCGCTCATCGTGCCGTTCGGGGCCGCGATCTACCTCGCGATCAGCAGCCTGTGGAGCGCGATCGAGCGCCCCGTGCTGCGGCGCATTCTCTGGAGTGAGGGGGAGTGGCGACCGCGGGCGTGAGGCATTGCCGGCATCCATCGGTCCCGTGTGACGACGACACGACACCACGTCCGCAAGACGGGACCGATGGCTGCGCGCAAGGGGCACACTGGGGGCATGCCTGTCGCGTACGACTTCACCGCCGAGCTGTGGGAGTGGGAGGGCAAGGCCAACTGGTTCTTTGTGACCGTGCCCGTCGACGTGAGTGATGAGATAGCCGCGCGCATGGAGGGCTTCACGCGGGGCTTCGGCAGCGTGCGGGTGCGGGTGCGCGTCGGCAGCAGTGAGTGGGCGACGAGCGTGTTCCCCGACTCGACGCAGCAGGCCTACGTGCTGCCCGTCAAGAAGGCGGTGCGTGAGGCCGAGAGTCTCATGCCCGGGGCGCCTGTGCCCGTGCATCTCGAGGTCGCCGACCTGCGCCCATGAAGCCGCCGGGAATCGGTGCCGCGCGCCGCTGAGGTCTGCAGACTGGCCTCATGAGCGAACCCGATACCGCTTCACCTGCCCGCACTCGCGTCGTCCCGACACGCTGGGTGCCCGACGTCAGCCGCGTCTTCCCCGCCGACCCCGCGACCTACCGTGGTCCTCGGCTCGCGACCTGGCTCATCGCGGTCTACCTGCTGCTCGTCGCCGTGCGCTCGGCCATCCACCTCTTCGCGCCGGATGGCGGTGCCGGCTCGATCGCGTCGATCGACCTGAGCGTTGAGGGTGGCGACAACATCGTCGCCATGTTCGGCCAGTGGGGCGCCATCCAACTGCTGCTCGCCCTCGTCATGATCGTGCTCGTCGCGCGCTACCGCGGGCTTGTGCCCTTCATGGCGCTCGCCCTCGCCGTCGAGCCGGTGCTGCGCTTCATCTCGGCCAGCCTCAAGCCGATCGAGACGCTCGGCACGGCGCCCGGTGCGGCCCTCAACGAGTACGCGGGCCTCCTCATGCTCGTCGTGCTCTACCTGGCGCTGTGCCCGGCCTCCAGGGCTAGGCCCTAGCGCGTCGACGCAGGGGGCGCGGCTCGGGGAGCTGCCAATCGGGTTTGTCCCATGTCTTGATGATCGCCCACGCGGTGGCCGCGATGGGTACCGAGAGGATGGCGCCGACGATGCCGCCGAGGATGGTTCCCGCGCTCAGGGCGAGCAGGATCACGAGCGGGTGCAGCTTGAGGGATTGCGCCATCACGATGGGCTGCAGGAAGTTGCCTTCCAACTGGTTGACGCCGACGACGACGATGATGACGATGAGCGCGATGAACGGGCCATTGGCGACCAGGGCAACCAGGGCGGCGAGAATGCCGGCCACTGTGGCACCCACGATGGGGATGAACGCGGCGATGAACACGATCACCGCGAGCGGTAGCGCGAGCGGTACCTGCAGGATCGCCAGGGCGATTCCGATGCCGAGCGCGTCCACCAGGGCGACGATCGACGTGCCGCGAATGTAGCCTCCGAGGGTCGTGACGGCGGTGCGACCGACGCGCTCCCCGCGCGCCTTGCGCTTGCCGTCGAACGGGCGCAGGAAGAACTGCCAAATGCGGTCGCCGTCCTTGAGGAAGAAGAACAGGATGACCAGGAAGAGCAGGAACCCGGCGACGAACTCGCCGACCGCCACGACGCCGGTCAGGGCGCCCGATCCGAATTGCGCGCTCGTGACGAAGTCGATCGCCTGGTCACGCAGTTCCTCGAAGTCGATGACGTCGAGCGGCAGCGGCGAGTTCTGCACGAACTCGATCAGCTGGTCGAAGCCGGCTCGAGCCTCCTCGAACAGTTCTGACCACTGGCTGCGCACGGCGAACACGATCGCCGTGATGACGCCGCCCAGCACGACGAGGGAGCCGAGCAGGGTGATCCACGCGGCCGCGATGGCGGGCAGCCCTCGGTTGCGCAGCCAGCGCACGACGGGGCTGAAGGCGGCGGCGATGATGATGGCGAGCAGCAGGGGAATCACGGCAATGCGCAGCTGCACCATCGCGAAGACGACGACGGTGGTGAGGGCGAGCACGAGAATGATCTGCAGGCTGCGGATACTGAGAGCGCCCAGACGGTCCGTCCACAGGTCGCGCAGAGATGTGCGGGGCTCTTCCTCGTCGGTGGAGGTCTCGAAGCGGCGGCGGAATATCATCTGAGGCGGTCCTTCCGGTGAGGGTCGGCGGGCGTCGCGCGGCGAAGGGCGCGGCGCGCTCCCCAAGCCTAGAGGGCACCGCGTGACGGCTCTCAGACTGCGCGCGTCGGGCATCATCACCCGCAGCGTCGTCGGCAGTAGGCTCGCGGCATGCCCATCCCATCCGCGCCGCGCCGCCCTGCCCTCATCGTCGTCGACGTGCAGAACGGCTTCGACGACTCGCGGTGGGGAGCGCGTGACAACCCCGACTGTGAGGCGAACATCCGGACCCTCCTGCGGTCCTGGCGCGAGGCCGGCGACCCGGTTGTGCTCGTGCGCCACGACTCGGTGAGCGAGGGCTCACCGCTGCGGCCCGGTGAGTCGGGCAACGCGCTCAAGCCCGGCATCGACGGCGCGCACGACCTGTTCGTGAGCAAGAGTGTCAACTCGGCGTTCTACGGCGACCCCGACCTGCACGCCTGGCTGCAGACGCGCGGCATCGACAGCGTGGTGGTCTGCGGCATTCAGACCAATAAGTGCTGCGAGACGACCGCGCGCATGGCCGGCAACCTCGGCTACGACACGACGTTCGTGCTCGACGCAACCCACACCTTCGACGCGGTTGACCTCGACGGGGTCGTCATTCCCGCCCGCGAACTCGCGCGGGTCACTGCCGCGAACCTGCACGGCGAGTTCGCGACCGTGCGCTCGACGGCTGAGGTGCTCAGCACCCGTGACCGCTAGCCGCGCAAGCGCACGCGGCGGTTCTTCGACTCCTCGTCGAGCTCGGCGATCTCCTCGCGCGACTTCACGAACGCGCTGAAAGAGGAGAACCCGAGCACCTTTTCGTTGAACGCCGGGTCGAGCCGCACCATCTGCTTCTTGACCTCCGAGTTGTGCAGCCAGTCGCTGTCGTCTTTCTCGTGGGCGAGGCGCAGGGCGCGCACGAGCAGCCCGGTGGCCTCGTCTTGCGGCGACTGCTTCGCCGCGCGCGCCGAGCTCGTCGCAGCCTTCGTCGCCCGGCGACGCTTCGGCTTACTCGCGGCGTCGCCCTCGGCGTCGGCGGCCTCCGCCGCATCCGTCGCGTCTTCCGCCTCGACGGCACTGCTGAGATCGGCGGCGATGCGCGAGGCGGGCCGGATGCCCGGCAAACCGTCGTAGTCGGCGAACTCGTTACACGCCGCCTTGAGGCTCTTGCTCGTGCCGCCCGCCACCCCGATGCCGACGACGTACCGCCCGAGGCGCTTGGAGCGCTGCGCGAGGGCGATGTAGTCGCTGTCGCCCGCCGCGATGACGACGTGGGTGATGTCGGGCAGGCGGAAGAGGTCTTCGACGACGTCGACCGAGAGGCGGATGTCGGCGCCGTTCTTCATCTGCTGGGTGGCGGGGAAGAGCTGGGTGAGGTCGACGGCGCGCTCCATGAGCTGCCCCTGGTAGGAGGCGTTGACACCGATCGACCAGTCGGCGTAGGCGCGGGAGAGCACGATCGTGCCGAAGCTCGACGCGAAATCGAGGATGGCGCTGATGTCGACCTCGGCGTGCCGCAGTTTGTCTTTAGTGTCGTCGGTCGCGCCGGTGAGGCCGGAGGGCAGGCGGTAGACGTTGTCTTTGCGCCAGGCGCCGCGGCCGTGCACCTGGTCGTAGCGTGAGATGACGATGTTGTCGAAGTCGATGTAGACCGCGACGCGACCCTCGAACGGTTCAGCCATGCGCCCAGTCTGTCAGGCCCGTGGTCTGCGCGCTCAGGCTGTCGGCACCTGCTCGAGGTAGCGCACCCCCGTGAGGTGCTCTGAGGCGGCCCACAGTCGCGCTTCGGCAGCGCGATCACGGGCGGGGCGCGGAAGCCGCGCCGCCGCGGGCTCGCCCCGCACCTCGAGGAACCCCTTGGGCCCGTAGTAGCCGCCCGGCTCGACGTCAGGGCTGACGGCCGCGTACAGGGAGGGCAGGATTCCCTTCTCGACGGGCTGCATGACGCGAGCCATCCGCGCGCGTGACTTCTCGCTCGGCTCCACCCCGCGCCGAGGTCCCGTGGTTTGCAGATTGGTGAGGGTTCCGCCCGGGTGGGCTGCCGCGCTCGTGACGCCCCAGACGTGCGCGTCGCTGCGTCGCTGGAGCTCCCGCGCGAAGGAGAGGTTCGCGAGCTTCGACAACCCGTAGGCGCCCCAGGCGCTGTACTTCTGCTCACCCTGCAGGTTGTCCCACTGCCACCGCCCGGCGTTCGCCGCGAGACTGCTGGTCGACACCACGCGGGCAGACTCGGCGCGCAGCAGCGCGGGCAGCAGAAGACCGGTCAGCGCGAACGGCCCCAGGTGGTTGCTGCCGAACTGAAGCTCAAAACCGTCGTCAGTGAGTTCCCGCTCGGGTACGGCCATGATGCCCGCGTTGTTGATCAGCAGGTCGAGCGGTCGATCCTCCGCGAGAAGCGACTGCGCGGCGGCGCGCACACTCTCGAGTGACGCGAGGTCGAGGTGCAGCAGACGCAGTGCGGCACCAGGATTCTCGGTGAGCAGCCGCTGTCGAGCATCCTCACCCTTGGTCTCATTGCGCACCGCCATGACGACCTCGGCGCCGGCCGCCGCCAATCGCCTCGTCAGGCCGAAGCCGAGGCCGCTGTTGGCCCCCGTGACGACGGCGAGGCGCCCGCTGAGGTCGGGCACGGTCGTGGTGAGGGCGGTGCGAGGCATGGAGACTCCCGGGGTGGGTTGATGAGGTGGGCGGTGTTATCCCATCATTCGGAGTCACCGCCCGCCTGGGTGGGGCCCCTGCGCCACCTGGGAGCGGCGTCAGGCGCCGAGCGCGGCGTCTTCGGTCGTGTAGTCGAACCATGACTGTGCGCCGTATCGGGCGAGGGCCGGAAACCGCGTGCTCCAGTCAGCATCTGCCACCGCCGTGCGCATCCACTCCAGGGCGACGCCGATGGTCGACCGGTGGGTACCGACCGGCACGTAGCCGAGCTCGGCGCGCGCGGCATCCATCGACAGCACCAGCGGGTGCGGAACCGACCACGGGGTCGCCCCGACGCCGCCCACCGCGGGCCCCGCGAGCAGATCGAACTCGGCGGCATGGCCGAGGTGCGCGAAGACGGCTTGACCGATCTCGAGCACGGTCGGCACGGGGTCGTCGACAGCGTTGAGAACCCGTCGACCCGGATGCTCTGATGCGAGCCGCACGAGCTCGGCAATCGTGACCGTCGCGGAGGTCGAGAAGCGGCTCTCGCCCCGGTAGGCGAGGGGCACACGCTCACGACCGTCGAGCGCGCGCTTGAGGAAGTACCACTCGCGCAGGGCAGGCGACTGGGAGCCGTGGATGGCGCCGGGCCGCAGAATCGTGACCGGCAGGCCTTCGAGGGCGAGCAGGGCGCGCTCGAGCGCAGCCTTGCCTGCCGCGTAGCCGGTGCGTGCTCCATAGCTCGCGTCCGCCACTGTGGGGTGGTGTTCGGTCACGGGATCGGGGTAGACGGGGAGGTCATCGACGCGTGTCCTCTCGTCGGGGGAGGTTCCATCGAGACCCGCGTAGACGGAGGCCGTCGAGATCACGACGAGGGAGCCCACCTCGCCCACGAGCGGCGCATAGGTTGTGGCGTGGTCGGCTGTGTAGGCGACGCAGTCCAGAACGAGGTCGGCACCGGAGACGGTCGCGCGCACAGCGTCGGCATCGTTCCGGTCGAGGACTACCGTTCGCACCCCATCGACCACGGCAGGGCGCTCGCCGCGGTGGGCGACCGTGACCTCCCAGTCGTGCTGGAGGAGGGTGCGGGCAGTCGCCGTGCCCACTTGCCCCGTTCCACCGAGAAGAATGGCCCGCTTCTGCATAGGCTGAACTCTAGGGGTTCTGCCCCTCCCACCCCGATACTCCAAGGAGCCACTCATGGCGAGTTCACCGATGACCCGCACCCAGTTCTCCAGCAGCCTCGTGGCGGGTGCCGTCGCGCACACGATGTTCCAGACCGGATGGTTCGGTTTTGGCATGTCGCTGGCCGGTCTCGTGGCGTCGGCACTGTTCGGCAACCTGGTCGATGTCATTGCCACCGCGATCGGCAGTGACGTCGTGCCGAGCCTGCTGAGCTCGCTCGGAGTGGGAGGGGACATCCTGTTCTGGGTGCTCATCGCCCTGCTCATCGGCAGTTTGCTGCTCATTCTGCTGGCGATCATCGTGAGTGTGTGGCTGCTCTCGCTGACCGGTCAGCGCAAGCCGTGGGCGGTCACCTGGGCCTCGCTCGGCATCGTCGCCGTTCTCGACATTGGTCTGTTCTGGGTGTACGTCTGGGTGGCCACGATCGTCACCGATTCGCCCGTCGCTGGCCCGGTGCTGCTGACACCCGTGTTCGCCCTGGTGGGAGGGATCCTGCTGGGCACTCTCGTGTGGTGGGCGATCGCGCACGCCTTCCGCGACCGTTCGGCTGAGAAGGGGTCTGAGCCGGATGCGGTCGACGCCGCACCCGCCGCCGCCCAGCCCGCTGCGTCGACCGACGACTGATCAGCTAGGAACCTGGCAGAATGGGAACATCATGAAGATCATCACCGTGGTCGTATCTCTCGCCCTCTTCTTCTCGTCCTTCCTGCTCTTTGCGTACTCCTTCGCCGTGCCCGAGGAGTTCAAGGCCATCATGTTCTTCGCCGGCATCATGTCGATCACGCTGTCGCTCGCGATCCCGTTCCACAATCTCGGTAGCCGGGAGTAGCGGCGCTCACCCGTCAACCTGGCGTTCTGGGCCGCTCTAGTCGAGGAGGAACTCGGCGAGCAGAGCGGTGAGGCGCTGGCGCATCTGCGGGCTGGTGATCTCACGCTGCCCGTCGCCTGACTGCGCGCCGTAGTCGCCGAACGCGGCGTGGTTGGCGCCCTGGATGACCTCGAAACGTGCGTCACGGGGCAGCAGGTCAGCGGCGTCGGTGATGGTCTCGAGACTGGTCAGGCCGTCGTTCTCAGCGGCGAGGCTGAGCACCGGTAACTCGCCGCCGCTCAGGTCGTTGGCGCAGTAGCTGCCGAGCAGCACGAGGCCCTCGGCGTCAGAGTCGGGCGCCATGAGGCACGCCCGGACGCCGCCGAGTGAGTGGCCCCCGAGGAACCACCGGTCGACGCCTGGTGCGGCCACCGAGAACTCGTCGAGCTCGCGCGTGTCGAAGAAGGCCAGGTTGAGCGTCGGCTCGGTGATGAGCACGGTCACCCCGTGCTGCTCGACGATGCCGCTGAGCTGGTACAGATACGCGTAGGGGTCGACGCGCGCGCCGGGCACGAAGACGAGCCCGACAGACTCCTCGGGCAGGTCGACCGAGTCGGCGACGAAGGTCATGAGAATTCCCTCGTCGACCGCCTCGACGACAATGTTTCCGTCACGGAACACCTTGAGCGTCGCCTCACGGTCCGCCTGGTAGGGGCTGTTGGCCCAGATCACGAAGCCGAACACGACGAGAAGCAGCGAGGCGAGCGCACCGAGCCCGAGTGAACGCACGCGGCGCTGCAGGGTGCCGCGCTGTCGTGTGCGGGGCACGGGGTTCATCAGGCGGTCTTGAGCAGGTTGGCGGTGAAACGCTGAAGCCGCTCGGTGAGCCCAGCACCGCGGCGCGCGACGAGTTCTGTGCGGCTGAGATTCAGTTCGCTCGTCGCCGGCAGGATGCGAATGATGATCGAGCAGGCGAGGTCGGCGCACAGGTATGTGCCGATCGTGTTGCCGTCGCGGCCCGCCGAGCCCCCCTTGGGAGCACTGAACATGAGCACCTGCGTCGAGGGCTGCGGGGTGTGGCAGAACGAGCACATGGCACCGATGCCGGGCCTCAGACTCGACGATGCCGCGCGCAGCATGAACCCGAGCGGGCGATCGTCGACCCAGTGCACGATGTAGCCGCGGGGGGAGCCTTGCGGGTCACGCCAGCCCAGGAACTCGCGCTCCTCCCAGACGGTTTCGTGCAGCCCCGGCAGGATCATGCGCTCGATCTCAGCGTCGCTCGCGTTCACGAACGAGGCACGAATCTGCTGTTCGGTCAGTTCCTTCATCGCGCTTCAGCGTACGACATCGCTGTTTGAGGGCTGGTGGAGGCGGGGCGCTGAGCGCCCCGCCTCCGGCACGATCAGGACTGCAGCTGGAACTGCGCCTCGATGATAATCGTGACCTCATCGCCCAGCAGGAAGCCGCCGGCTTCGAGGGGCGCGTTCCAGCTCACGCCGAAGTCGTGGCGGTTGATGGTCGCGGTGCCGTTCGCCGCCGCGACCGTGTTGCCCCACGGGTCCTGGGCGATACCGCCGAATTCGCCGCGGAAGGTGACGGGCTTGGTGACGCCGCGCAGCGTCAGGTCGCCGTCGAGCAGCATCGTGTCGCCCTCGCTGCGGATTCCCGTGGAGCGGAACTCCATGGTCGGGTACTCGTCGGGGGCGAAGAAGTCGTTGCTGCGCAGGTGTGCGTCGCGGTCGGTGTTCTTCGTGTTGATCGACGCGATGTCGACCGTCACGACCAGGCTCGACTCGAGCGGGTTCTCGGCCGCGGTCACGGTGGCTGTGAACTGCTCGAAGGTGCCGCGCACCTTGCTAATGGCGAGGTGGCGCACGCTGAAGCCGATCTCGGAGTGCGCGGCGTCGATGGTCCAGATTCCTGCGACGTAGCCGGGGATGCTGTCGGCGGTGAGAGTGGTCATGCGGTGGGGTTCTCCTTGAGTGTCGAATCGTGTGTCGGGTCGCGCGCCTGGTCGACGTCAGTCGACACGGCGAACCTTCTATGCAATCGCATGGATGCCCGGAGTATTCCCGCGCGCTGCACACTCGCTGCTCGTCCCGCCCGAACGGCGTTTCACGGTTGGATGAAGGCATGGAATCCGCGATGCTCGCCCGCCTGCGCGTCGACCTCGACGACGCCGGGTACACCGTTGAGGCGCTGCAGCAGGTGTGGGGCCCCGAGGCCGACGCGGCCCTGCATCGTGGCGACCGCGTGCCGGCCCTGCGCAACGCTCGCGCGACCGAGCCGACACCGCTCGCGCTGCTTGCGCGCCTGTTCCTGGTGCACGACGTACTCAACGACAGTGAGCTCGACGGGGCGTTCCCGGGGCTCGGGGCGGCGGGCATCCGGTCGCTCGGAGTCGTGGACGAGGTCGGGCGGGCCGCGCTCGATGTGCGCCCGCTGACCTCCCTCGACGCCACCGGGGCGGTCGACTGGTGGATCGTCTCCGACCTCGATGAGCAGGCGCTCGGCACGGCGTTGCCGCCTGATCACGTGCTCGGAGTCGGGGGCGCGTCGCTCACTCTCGCCGCCCTGCAGCCGACCACGCCCGCTGACCGGGTGCTCGACCTGGGCACCGGCTGCGGCATCCAGAGCCTTTGGGCCGCGCGGCGCTCCAGGCGGGTTGTGGCGACCGACATCTCGTCGCGCGCGCTCGAGCTGGCCGGCGCGACCTTCGCGCTCTCCAGGGTCGAGAACGTCGAGCTGCGCCACGGTGATCTCTACGCGCCCGTCGCGGGGGAGCGCTTTGACCGCATCGTCAGCAACCCGCCGTTCGTCATCACGCCTCGGCGCGAGGGCGTGCCGGTGTACGAGTACCGCGATGGTGGGCGCGTGGGCGACGGAATCGTCGAGGAGGTCGTGCGGGGCGCGGCCGATCACCTCGTGCCCGGCGGTACGGCCCACCTGCTCGGCAACTGGGAGTACCGCGCTGACGAGGATGGCCTGTCTCGCGTCACCCGCTGGCTCGAGCAGGCCGGGCTCGACGGCTGGGTGATCGAGCGCGAGCGCCAGTCACCCGCCGAGTATGCCGGCACCTGGATTCGCGACGGCGGCACCCGCGCCGGCTCAGCCGAGTACGAGCGACTCATGAGGGAGTGGCTCGACGACTTCGCCGCGCGGGGTGTCACGGCCGTCGGCTTCGGGTACCTGGTGTTGCGCCTGCCCGGGCCCGGCTCCTCTCCGCTCCTGCGCACCGAGGTTGTGTCGACCGCACGATCCGACGCGGCGAGCGGGCTCGGTGACGCGCTTCTCGCCGGTCTCGCGCTGCACGATCGGCTCGCGACGCTCGACGACGCGGCATTCTTGACCCTCCGTTGCGTGGTCGCGGGGGATGTCACTGAGGAACGTCACTACTGGCCGGGAGCGGAGGGGCCGACGGTGATCCGGCTGCGCCAGGGCGGCGGGCTGTCTCGGGAGATCGAGGCGGATGCTGCACTCGCCGGCTTCGTCGGTGCGAGCGACGGCGGCCTCAGCGTCGGAGAGATCGTGAGCGCCCTTGCCCACCTGCTGGAGGTAGAGGAGGGCGCTCTGCGCGAGCAGCTGCTGCCGCAGGTGCGCGAGCTGCTCATGACCGGGCTGCTGCGTCTCAGCGCCTGATGCGCTGCGGCTAGCGCTCGCGGGCGCGCCAGGAGGGCACCGTGAGCAGGATCGCCGTGGCGCTCAGGGCGAAGCCGATCGCTCCGAACACGATCGAACTAGGGCTCTGCACCCCGAACCCGGGGAAGGGGAGGTCGTCGGGCAGGCTGATGCCGATCGAGAAGTAGGGGCCGAAGGCGGCCACGACGATGACGCTGCCGGCGATCGCCGCGAGCGCGAGATAGCGCTTCGGCGCGAGCACGCGCTCGATGGTGGGGCCGTCGAGGCGTCCGAGCACGGCGATCGCGCCCGAGATGACGACGCCGAGCACGATCCAGATGCCCAGCCCGAGCAGGAACCCGCCGCGCGAGACGGCGTTCCACGCCGCATAGGTCTCCTCGAGCGTCAGCAGCCCCTGGGCGATCGCGAGCGGCTGCTCGATGGCGAGAGTCCAGGCACCGAAGGCGACGAGCCCGAGCAGGGCGAGGGCGGCACCCGCTCCGATGCGGCGACGCACCGCGGGGTCGGGAAGAGGCTCCGGTTCGAAGGGGTACAGGATGCGCTGCCGCGGCTCGAGCGGCGTGCTGGCTTGCGCGCTCGCGCCGTCGAGCTCGCGCGGGCGCAGGCGACTGAGGCCGCGAGCGATCGCGGCGAGGTTGAGCGCGCCGCCGAGCAGAATGAGCGCGAGCGCCGCCCAGCCGAGGGCGGGCCCGAACGGGAACACCCACCAGGCAAGCAGAGTGAAGGGCACGAGTGCGAGGCACGTGAGCCCCCAGCGGAACAGTGCGGCAGCGCGCATCCTCACCCCCTCCTGGCGTATGCGCCCACCCTAGCGATCTCGCGCGGTGCCTATCGGTGACGCGGAGCGCCTACGGTGGAGGCACCACGCACGCACACCCGCACCACGGCAGGAGCCACCATGCAGATGCGCACCCTCGGCAACACCGGCGCGATCGTCAGCAGCGTCGCCCTCGGCACGATGACGTTTGGCGCCGAGTCGGATGAGGCCGCCAGCCACGCCATGCTCGACACGTTCGCTGCGGCCGGCGGCACGCTCATCGACGCCGCCGACGTCTACAGCGCGGGCCTCAGCGAGCAGATCATCGGGCGGTGGATGGCCGCGAACCGGGAGACCGCCGAGCGCATGGTCGTCGCGACGAAGGGCCGGTTCCCGATGGGCGCCGACGCGAACGATCTGGGCACCTCGCGCCGCCACCTGCGGCGCGCGCTCGACGACTCTCGCCGCCGCCTCGGCCTCGACCACGTCGACCTGTACCAGCTGCACGCGTGGGATCCGATCACCCCGCTCGACGAGACTTTGCGCTTCCTCGACGACGCGATCCGCTCGGGTGCCATCTCGTACTGGGGCGTGTCGAACTTCACGGGCTGGCAACTGACGAAGGCCGTGCACCGCGCCGCCGCCCTGGGCATGCCCGCGCCCGTCACGCTGCAGCCGCAGTACAACCTGCTCGCGCGCGAGATCGAGTTCGAGATCGTGCCCGCGGCGCTCGACGCCTCGGTAGGCCTGCTGCCGTGGGGCCCGCTCGGTGGCGGCTGGCTCACGGGCAAGTACCGCCGTGGCGAGGCGCCGACGGGAGCGACGCGCCTGGGCGAGGACCCGTCGCGCGGCATGGAGGCTGTCGGGCGTCGCGGCACCGACGAGCGCACGTGGCGGGTGCTGGATGCCCTGCACGAGGTCGCCGCCGCCCACGAGGTACCACCGGCGCGTGTCGCGCTCGCCTGGTTGCAGTCGCGCCCGGGCATGATCTCGGTGATCCTCGGCGCGCGCACCGTCGATCAGCTGGAGGACAATCTCGCGGCGGGCGAGCTCGAGCTCACGAGCGAGCAGCTCGCCGACCTGGATGCCGCAAGTGCGCCCGTCGTGCCCGACTACCCCTACGGCGAGCTCGGCGTGGATCAGCGCTCCCGCTCGCTGTAGACCGTAGGGTCGCGGTCGTGGACCGCTACGACGACGACGTGCTCTCCGGCGATTGGCGCGCGGCGGGACGCCGCGTCATCCCCGAGGTGCCGGCGCAGCGCGACCTCGTGGTGGAGCTGCCGGACGATGGTCTCGAGGGCAGCGGCTTCGTCGGCGCGGTCGTGCTCGTCGACGCGGGAAACGTGCACCTCGAGGATCGCCGAGGCCGGGTGCGGGCCTTCCCGCTGGGCGCGGGGTTCCTCGTCGAGGGCGAGCCGGTCATCCTGGTACCGCCCGTGGCCCGCACCGCGCCGGCGGAGCGTCAGCGCACCGCGAGCGGCTCCTTCGCGGTCGGGGATGCCCCCGCACGGGTGGCGCGCGCCAGCCGCATCTGGGTGGAGGGGCGGCACGACGCGGAGCTCGTCGAGCAGGTCTGGGGCGACGACCTGCGTGTGGAGGGCGTCGTCGTCGAGTATCTCGAGGGCGTCGACCACCTGAGTGACCGGCTGCGCGAGTTCGCGCCGGGCCCGGGGCGCCGGGTGGGGGTGCTCGTCGACCACTGGGTGCCCGGCTCGAAGGAGGAGCGGCTCGCGCGCGAGGCCCTCGCGAGCCTGGGCCGCACGGCGGCGAGCAGCGTGCTCGTCGTCGGCCACCCGTTCATCGACGTCTGGCAGGCGGTGCGGCCTGAGCGCCTGGGGTTCGCGGCGTGGCCGGAGGTGCCGCGCGGCGTCGACTGGAAGACCGGCACGTGCCGAGCTCTCGGCTGGCCGCACGAGACTGCGGCGGATCGCGCGCAGGCGTGGCGGTGCATCCGGGGGAGCGTACGCGGTTTCGCCGACCTTGAGCCGGCGCTGCTGGGTCGAGTGGAGGAGCTCATCGACTTCGTCACCGCTGGCTAGCGAGGCTTCGGGCCTTTCTCACGGTTTCCGACACGTCGCACCCTTCTGAGCGTGCGAGGTGTCGGTTTCCGTGCGACGAGCGCGACCTGGGTTGTCGGCCGAGGGGTTCCGTCGGCTGAGAGCACCCTGGCGACGAAACGTGGCCGGGAATGACGAAAGCCGCCCCACGTCGTTGGGAGGCGGCTGTCGTTCAGTCGGCGCCGGGCGAGCCCGACGCGACGAGGGTGGAACTAGAGCGGGCGGATGTTCTCGGCCTGCAGACCCTTGGGGCCCTGCGCGACGTCGAATTCGACCTTCTGGTTCTCGTCGAGCGAGCGGTAGCCGCTCGACTGGATGGCGGAGAAGTGCGCGAACACGTCGGCGCTTCCGTCATCGGGGGTGATGAATCCGAAACCCTTTTCGGCGTTGAACCACTTAACAGTGCCTGTCGTCATTGCTGACTCCTTGTTACTCACGGAGTTTCGACTGTCGAAACCACCAGTCGAACCACTCATGAATCCTGCTCTATACGAGAGCAACCTGCTGCTGTAACACTGCATGTTTCGGATCGCCGAGGCGTATCAACTTCACCGCTCACAGTAGTGCACAAAGGTGCACACGCGCGCTTCCTTCACCGAGTTGTTACCGGGCTGTCACTCAGCGCCCGCCGATGCTGCGCGCCTAGCCTGACCGTTACTGACCCTTCGGGAGGACTCATGAGCTTCTTCGACCGACTGTTCGGCGCTGCGACGCCCGAGCCTGACGGGCGCGACCCTGCTCCTCGAGCGGTGCGCGGCGACGACGAGCGCGCGGTGGAGCGCTACCGCTACCTCTTGGAGACGGCGCCACCGGAGCGCATCGAGCAGGTGCACGAGGAGGCGTTCGCGAAGCTCACCGCCGAGCAGCGCCGGCTCGTCTTCGCGCAGCTCACCGAGAACGCCGCCGAGGGGGATGCGCCCCGAGCCGACGACCCCGCGTCGCTCGCGCAGTCGGCGACCCGGTCTGAACTGCGGCAGCCGGGCACGATGGAGCGGTCGCTCGCGGGCCCCGGGTTCGGCCAGATGCTCGGCGCCTCGCTGCTCGGAACGGTCGCGGGCTACGTCGTCGCCTCAGCCCTGGTGAGCGCTTTCCTCCCGCCAGCGGATGCCGGTCTCGCGGAGGCCGATGCGACGGGCGACCCCGGGGGTGACGTCGACGCGGGCGGTGACGCTGTCGGCGGTTTCGCCGACGGCGGCTTCGGCGACTTCGGGTTCTGACGATGGCCCGCCCGAAGCGCATCGAGCCCGGCCCCGGGCAGGAGTCCGTGTGGGACTACCCGCGCCCGCCCCGTGTCGAGCCCGTGCATGCCCGCGTGACGATCGACTACGGCGGAGTGCTCATCGCCGAGTCCACCCGCGCCGTGCGCGTGCTCGAGACGAGCCACCCGCCCGCCATCTACCTGCCGCCGGAGGACTTCGTCGACGGTTCGCTCGTGCCCGCGGAGGGCACGTCGTTCTGCGAGTTCAAGGGCCGGGCGCAGTACTACGACGTCACCGGTGGGTCGCACGTTGCCGCCCGTAGCGCGTGGTACTACCCGAGCCCGAGCCCGGGCTTCGAGTCGATCACCGGGTTCGTCTCGGTCTACCCGGGCCGCATGGACCGGTGCACGGTCGATGGGGAGGTCGTGCAGGCGCAGGAGGGCGACTTCTACGGCGGCTGGATCACGCAGAACATCGTCGGGCCCTTCAAGGGCGCGCCGGGAACCTGGGGCTGGTGAGCCCGCGTGAGTTCGGTGAGCCCGCGACGGTGATCGCGGCCGCTTTCGGGCGACCGAACTGCGCGCGAGCGGCCGCGCTGGAAAGATGGCCGCATGACGACGGGCGGCTCGACGCAGCGTAAGACCGCCACGGCGCCGAGCCGGGCAAACATCCGTCGCTGGCGCCGCCATCTGGCCGATGAGCGCGCTGAGGCCGCCGTCTATCGAGATCTCGCGGCGCGTCGTGACGGCGAAGAGCGGGCGATCTTGCTCGCCCTCGCCGAGGCGGAGGGTCGGCACGAGGCGCACTGGGTCGAGTTGCTGGGGCCGCACGCTGCTCGCGTTCCCGCCGTGTCGTTGCGCACGCGCATCCTGGGATTCTTCGCTCGCCGCTTCGGCAGCGTCTTCGTGCTCGCTCTCGCCCAACGGTCGGAATCGCGGTCACCCTATGACACGGATGCCGATGCCACGGCCGCGATGGCCGCCGACGAGCGCATCCACGGTGAGGTGGTGCGCGGGCTCGCGTCGCGCGGGCGGCAGCGGCTCGCGGGGTCGTTCCGCGCCGCGGTGTTCGGTGCCAATGACGGACTGGTGAGCAACCTGGCGCTGGTGCTCGGCATCGGTGCGACGGGTGTCGCTTCGGGCACCGTGCTGTTCACCGGCCTCGCGGGCTTGCTCGCCGGGGCGCTGTCGATGGCGGCGGGGGAGTACGTGTCGGTGCGCTCGCAGCGCGAGCTGCTCGCCGCCTCTACTCCGGACCCCGAGGCGCACACGGCGGTTGCCGACCTCGACGTCGATGCGAACGAGCTGGCTCTCGTGTATCGAGCTCGCGGCATGAGTGAGCGGGATGCCGAGGTGCGGGCACAGGCCGCCCTAGCGGCGACGCGTGCAGGGCGCCGCGAACACATCAGCGCAGAGGCGCAGATCGATGAGCACGAGGCTGTCGGCTCGGCCTGGGGCGCTGCGGGGTCGAGCTTTGCCTTCTTCGCCTCGGGCGCGATCATTCCGGTCGTGCCGTACCTCTTGGGTGTGGAGGGCGTCGCCGCGGTGCTCATCGCGGCTGTCCTGGTGGGCGCTGCGCTGCTGCTGACGGGAGGGATCGTCGGGGTGCTCTCGGGTGCGTCCCCCGGTAAACGGGCGTTGCGCCAGCTCGCGATCGGCTACGGAGCAGCGGCGGTGACGTATGGCCTCGGTCTACTCTTCGGGGCGGCGTTCGTGTAGCGAACACCGCCAGCCTGCCCCGATCAGGGGTTTCCCATGTTCGTGTCGTACGATGGCGTGTCGGCCAGAGAGCTGACGAGGGGTGAGCACACCCGGTGTGAAGGATCCGCCGGGCGCGATGCCGTGACCTCCTGCTCCCGCCGGTGGAGCGAATGCGCAATGACGTGCACCGACCGTGTCCACGGCCCCGATGGCCGCCACCAAGATTGCCGATTCTCCTATGCTCCAGTCTCTCTATGTCTCTGCCGTGCGCACAGCTCACCTCGACCCGTACCGATTCCGCCACCGCATGCTCGTGGCTGCTGCTGCTCTGGTCGCCACAGCCGTGATCCTGCCGAACAGCGTGTCGGCGATCGCCGCCACGACGGAGGGTGAACAGGAGGGGACCACGGTCGCTCAGGTCTATATGCCCAGCCAGCTGGCGACCATGCCCCTCCTCGAACGGGAAGAGTTCACGATGGATGTGCGACCGCCCGTGATGTATCCGGTGGGCTCCGGCGCCCCGGTCGGCAGCCCCTTCGGGCCTCGCGCGGCAGCCTGTGGCGCGTGCTCGACGATGCACGAAGGCGTCGATTGGAACCCCGGACGCGGCACACCGATCGTGGCCATGGCCGACGGTGTCGTGAGCAAGACCGTGCACTCCGGCAGCTCCCTCGGTGTCTACCTCGTGATCGACCACGTCATCGACGGGCAAGCTCTGTCGTCGGTGTACGGCCACATGGAGAACGGATCGCTGACCCATCGCGTCGGTGACGAGGTGCGCGTGGGCGACCAGGTCGGCACAGTCGGCAGCACCGGCGTCACGACCGCACCCCACCTGCACTTCGAGCTTCGCATCGGTGGTCGCGCCATCAACCCCCAGCCGTGGTTGGCGGGCAACGGCGCCCAGTAGACGCGCTGAACCCCGCTTCTGCGGGTACTCGTCGACGGCGAAGAGTGCTCCCAGCACCCTCGCTGCGGCAGGGGGATTGGTACGCTGATTCTGGGGGCGCCGCCTTCTCCGGGTTCACCTCCCGGGCAGAGCGAGAAACGGATCCATGATCGCAGCCACCAACATGCCGTTCGCGGAGGGCGCGCGCGTGCGACCGCTCACCGTCGCCGATGCCGAGGAGCTGCAGCCCCTCAACGACGCAGCAGCCCCCGCTGTTCCCCTCACGGCCGCGCGGGACCTCGCGAGCCTGATCGACGTGTCGGCGCTCGCCCTCGGGGTTGAGCGCGACGAGCGGCTGGTGGGCTTCATCATCGCGCTGCCACCGGGCGCTGACTACGCGAGCGAGAACTACCGCTACTTCGAGTCGCGCGGCGTCGACCACCTCTATGTCGACCGCATCGTCATCGCCGAATCGCAGCGCAGCACGGGCCTGGGGGCGGTGCTCTACGACGCGGTCTTCGAGGCTGCGCGCGCTCAGGGCCGCGCCGAGGTCACGTGTGAGGTCAACCGTGACCCGCCCAACCCGCGCAGCATGGCCTTTCACCGCAGGCTCGGGTTCCGCGAGCTCGGCAGCCAACCGACGAAGGGCGGCAGCGTCACCGTGGCGCTGCTGAGCGCGCCGCTGTGACTCCTGCGTCCGGAGGCGCGCCCGCTGGCGCGACCCGTGCAGAACTGCTGACGGTGTCGATTGTGATCCCCGCCTTCAACGAGGAGCTCACGATCGGGCCGTGCGTCCTCGCCGCTCTCGCCCAGACAGTGCGCGCTCACGAGATCATCGTGGTCGACAACCGATCGACGGATCGCACGGCCGAGATCGTCGCCGAGCTGCAGGCCGAGCATCCGGATGCCCCCCTTCTGTACCTGCAGCAGTTCGACGAGCAGGGGCTCGTGCCGACCCGCAACCTCGGGCTCGATGCGGCGACCGGGCAGGTCATCGGCCGCATCGATGCTGACTCAGTGCTCGAGCCGAACTGGGTTGAGGAGGTGCAGAAGGCGTTCGCGAACGAGACCGTTGATGCTGCAACGGGGCCGGTGATCTACTACGACATGCCGTTGCGCCGCTTCGGGCTCAAGGCCGACGACACGGCGCGTCGCGCCATGCTGAAGCTCGCGAAGGAGTACCACTTCGTGTTCGGCAGCAACATGGCGCTGCGCGACACGGCGTGGCAGCGCATCCGCGGCGAGGTGTGCCGCGATGCGGAGGATCTCTTCCACGAAGACATCGACATCTCGGTGCACCTGCACGATTGCGGTCTGCGGGCTGTCTACGTGTCGACGATGGTGACCGGCATGTCGGCGCGTCGTATCGACGACAGCCCTCGCGACTACTACTCGTACGTGGGCCGCTTCGACCGCACCTACACGCACCACGGGGTGCGCAATCGCAGTCTGCGCGTGCCGGCGTGGGTATTCCTCGCCGTCTATCCTGCCCTCAAGGGCATCCGCTGGGGCCAGAACGGCAGAGCCGTGCGACGCCCGCAGAGCGCGGTCTCCCCCGTCGGTGGTACCGCAGAGACGGCGTAAGTCGGCGTCAGGGTGCCGGTCGTTCTCGCGGCAGCCACTCGGCGGCGAGCACCGCCGCCTGAGTGCGGCGCTGCATGCCCAGCTTCGCGAAGATCGCGCTCACGTTGTTCTTCACTGTCTTCTCGGCGAGGAACAGTCGTGCGCCGATCTCACGATTCGACAGGCCCTCGGCTATGAGCGCGAGTACGTCCTTCTCGCGCGGGGTCAGGGCATCGAGGGGGGAGGGCCCGTCGGCGGGTTGAGTCAATCGCCCCGAGACCCGCTCGGTCACGGCCGGGTCGAGCAGGGACTCCCCGGCCGCGACGCGCCGGATGGCGTCGACCAGCGCCGTCGCCCGTACCTCCTTGAGCAGGTAGCCGTCAGCCCCGGCGAGCACGGCGGCGAGCACGGCCTCGTCGTCGTCATAGGAGGTGAGGATGAGGCAGCCGATCTGGGGTGCGGCAGACTTCACGTCGCGACATACGTCGATGCCGCTGCCATCGGGCAGGCGGCCGTCGAGTACGGCGACGCGCGCCCCCGAGCGCACGATCGCGTCGGCAGTGCCGGTCGCGACTCCCGCCTCGCCGACGACGGTGATGTCGCTCTCCTGCTCGAGCAGGTCGCCCAGGCCGCGCCGCACGATCTCATGGTCGTCCAGCAGGAAGACCGTGATGGTGTCGCTCATCGTGCCTCCCACGGTACTGCCCAGGTCACGATCGTTCCGTGCGGCTCGGCCCCGCTCAGGGTGAAGCGCCCGGCTCGTTGTCGAGCACGCGCCGCGAGATTGTCGAGGCCGCTGCGTCGGGTGCTCGGCCCGAGCCCCACGCCGTCATCGGCGACCGTCACGGTCACCTGCGCACCGCGCACGGCGATGGAGACAGCGACGCTCGAGGCCTGCGCGTGGCGGACGGCGTTGGAGAGGCTCTCGCGCACCACTGCCGCCACTTCGTTGCCGAGCTCGGTGTCGACAAGCGTGTCGACGGGGCCGGCGAACTCCAATCTCGAATCGAGCTCCTCGCCCTCCAGCGTCTGCCGTACGAGAGCATTGATGCGAGCGCGCAGGCTGTACTCCGCGGCGCCGGGCGCCGCTTCGAGTCGATAGATGGCCTGGCGGATCTGCCGGATGGTCGCGTCGATCGCCTCGACCTGTGCGGCCACGCGGGAGCCGACCGGCGTGCGCGGGTCGCCGACGACGCTCTGCAGCGAGAGGCCCACGGCGAACAGGCTTTGGATCACGTGGTCGTGCAGGTCGCGCGCGATGCGATCGCGCTCATCCGCGAGCGCGATGCGCTCTTCATCGATGCGGGTGCTCGCGAGGTCGCGGGCGATCGCGACAGATCGAGCGAAGCGGGTGATCGTCTCGCGCTCGGGCTCAGTGAAGGGGTGCCCGCGCTCTCCGCGTGCGATCGCGAGAGCGCCAGACTCGCGGCCGGGCCCCCCCTCCAGGGGCACGACCAGCATGGGGCCCAGTGCCGCGCCCTGCGCACGCCGCTCGAGCTCGGTGCGGGCATTGTGCTCCGCATCGTGAGCCCAGTCGACCGCGACGACGAGCATCGCGCCCGACAGCTCAGAGACCACGTCGGCGACGGAGGACAGATCGTGAGGCTCGAGCTCGCCTGACAGCAATCGCTGGTTGAGGGCCTCGGAGGCGGCGAGCCAGCGCCGGTCATCCCGAGACTGCTCGTACCGGCGAGAATTGGCGATCGCCGTGCCCGCCATGGCGGCGAGGGTCGCGATGACGGCCTCATCGACCTCGTCGAAGGGTCCGTCGTCGCGCTCGGTGAGGTAGAGGTTGCCAAAGACCGCGTCGCCGACGGGAATCGGAACCCCCAGGAAGGCGCCCATCGGGGGATGATGCGCGGGGAAGCCGACCGAGCGCGGGTCATCGGCGAGGTTGTCGAGACGGATGCTGCGCCCCTCGGTGATCACGGCGCCGAGAATGCCCCTGCCGGTGGGCGGGGGGCCGAGCCGCTCGACCTCCTGCGGCGTGAATCCGTCGTGCAGAAAGCGCTCGAGCCCGCCGTCGGGGGCGATGACGCCTAGCGCGCCGTAGCGGGCGCCGACAAGCTCACGGGCGACCTCGACGATGCGCTGCAGTGCCGCCGTGAGGTCGAGCTCTTGCGTCACCGCCCCCGCGGCGCTGAGCAGCACGGCGAGGCGCTGGTGACCCTCCTGCGGGCTTGAGGCACGCTCGAGCACGCGACCCACGAGCGTATCGACGTGCGAAGAGCGGGGGCGCATGGAGGAAATCCTAGTGACTGCGCGTACACTGTCGCCTGTACACGGGAGTCCGGTGAACCGGGCTGAGAGGAAGCGTAAGAGACGCTTCGACCGTCGAACCTGATCCGGATCATGCCGGCGCAGGGAGGACTTCTCACATCACCCGTGCCGTATTGATTCGCGGGCCCGTGAGAGCGTGCCCGCGCTGACAGAAGGGCACACCCTCATGGTTGCAACCGCATCATCCGCCACGACGACACCGCCTCGCCCCTCGATGCGTTGGCGCGTGGTCGACATCGTCATCGCGAGCGTGCTCGGCGTCGCCGGTGGTCTCATCTTCGTTCTTTGGAACCTCGCCTACAACCCGGTGACGGCGCCGCTGGAGGCGTCCCTCGCGGGCCTGCAGGCGCTGTTCCACGGTATCTGGCTGTTCCCCGGCGTGCTTGTCGCGCTCATCGTGCGCAAGCCGGGAGCCGCGCTGTACGGCGAGATCGTCGCCGCGAGCGCCTCGGTGCTCATCAGTGGTACGGAGTGGGGCCCGCTCACCCTGCTCTCAGGTCTCGTGCAGGGCCTCGGAGCCGAGCTCGTCTTCGCGATCCTGCTCTACAAGGCCTGGGGCATCGTGCCCGCGATCGTCGCGGGAGCTGGAGCCGGTGTCGGCATGGTCGTGCTCGATCTCCTCGTCTGGTACGCGGGCAACGGGATCCTATTCGTGACTATCTATGCCATCAGCGGCATCATCTCGGGCGCGGTCTTCGCGGGTCTGGGCTCCTGGCTGATCATGCGCGGTCTTGCCCGCACCGGAGCGCTCAGCCGGTTCGCGGCCGGGCGCGAGTTGAGGGCGCGTGACGCATCCTGACCCGACGATGAGGGATGCTGCGCTCGGGCAGTCCCCGGGCGCCGCGTCTCTCGCGGCCGAGTCGTGGAGCTGGACCCCGGCCGGGCACAGCGCACCGGTGCTCGCCGGGCTTGATCTGACCATCGAGCCCGGCGAGCGCGTGCTGCTGCTGGGTGCCTCGGGCAGCGGCAAGTCGACGCTGCTGCAGGCGTGGGCCGGCGTGCTGGGCGGTGACGATGAGGGGGCTCAGGAGGGCCGGCTCACCGTCGATGGCCTGCCGGTCAGCACGGCACGAGGGCGCACTGGCCTGCTGCTGCAGGATCCGGATGCCCAGCTCGTGCTCGCGCGGGCCGGCGACGATGTCGCCTTCGGGCCCGAGAATCTCGGGGTGCCGGTCGAGCAGATCGCTCAGCGTGTGCCCGAGGCTCTGCACGCGGTCGGGCTCGCGGGCCTGAGTGCCGACCACGACACGACGCGGCTCTCGGGCGGGCAGAAGCAGCGGCTCGCCCTCGCTGGGGTGCTCGCCATGCGGCCGGGCGCCCTCCTGCTCGACGAGCCGACCGCGCAGCTCGACCCGGAGGGCGTGCGCGAGGTCGCGGCGGCGGTGGCAGCCCTGACGACCGAGCGCGCGATGACCCTCGTCGTCGTCGAGCACCGCGTCGACGTCTGGGCGCCCCTCGTCGACCGCGTCGTGGTGCTCGACGGCGGGCGGGTGGTCGCTGATGGGCCCATCGACGAGGTGCTGCGGCAGCGCGGCGCCGAACTCGCCCGCGGGGGAGTGTGGGTTCCCGGGCGCGAGCCCGCGCATCCGGCCCCCGCGCTCGCCGCGCCGGGCGCCGTCGTGCTGTCGGCCACCGGTCTCGCCCTACGCCCGCCCGGCGGCGACATCATCGCGCGCGGACTCGACCTCGAGGTGCGCGCGGGCGAGGTGGTCGCCCTCACCGGGCCGAACGGCTCGGGCAAGAGCACGCTGCTGCTCACCCTCGCCGGTCTGCTCGACCCCGCGCAGGGCGCCATCACCCTGGGCGAGCACGGTGACCCGGCGCAGTGGTCGTCACGCGAACTCGTCGCACGCCTCGGGGTCGTGTTCCAGAACCCCGAGCACCAGTTTGTCGCTGCGACGGTGCGGGACGAGCTCGCGGTGGGCCCCCGCGCGGTCGGCCGCGCTGAGGCGCAGGTCGAGCGTGACGGCCACGCGCTCCTGACGGCGCTGCGGCTGCGGCCGCACGCGCAGGCGAGCCCGTTCACCCTGAGCGGCGGTGAGCAACGGCGGCTCTCGGTCGCGACCGCTCTCGCCACTGCCCCACCCCTCCTGCTGCTCGACGAGCCCAGTTTCGGGCAGGACGCCCGCACCTGGGCCGAGCTCGCCGCATTGCTCGCCGCCCACCGGGATGCCGGCGGAGCCGTCATCATGGCGACGCACGACCGCGCCCTCGTCGAGGCTCTCGACGCGCGCGAGGTGCGCCTTGCGGGCGTGCCGTGGGATGTCGCAGAGTCGACCGTCACCGTGCTGCCGTCGCGCGCCGCCCGCGGTCGGATCCGCCCGGCCGCGGGGCCCGCCGATCAGGCTCGCCCGCGCCTCACCCTCGTCGACCGCATCAACCCCGTGGCGGCACTGTTCGCCGCCCTCATTCCCGCGCTCATGCTCGTCATCACGATCGACCCCGTCTCGGCGGGCACCGCGCTCGCCCTGCAACTGCTCCTCCTGCCGCTGCTCGGGGTGCCCCTGCGCACGCTCGCGCTGCGCAGCATCCCCATCCTCATCGCCGCCCCGTTCACCGCGCTCACGATCGTGCTCTACGGCCGGCCCTCGGGGCAGGTGTACGTCGAGTTCCTCCTCGTGCGCATCAGCGATGGTTCGATTGAACTGGCTCTCGCGACACTGCTGCGAGTACTCGCGATCGGCATCCCCGCGATCGCCCTGTTCTCGCGACCCGATGCAACGCGGCTCGGCGACGCCCTCGGGCAGACCCTGCGGCTTCCGGCGCGCTTCGTGCTCGGGGCCGTCGCCGCTCTGCGCCTCGTCTCCCTCCTGCGCAGCGACGCGAGCACGCTCGAGCGGGCGCGTCGTGCGCGGGGCGTGGGCGACCGGGGGCGCATCCGTCGCTTCGCAGGCATCACCCTCGGGCTGCTCGTGCTCTCGCTGCGGCGCGGCTCGGCCCTCGCGATCGGTCTCGAAGCCCGCGGCTTCGGCGCACCCATCACCCGCACCTGGACGCGCCCGGCACCCTGGACCGCGCTCGACACCGGCATTCTGGCGATCGGGATGCTCGTCTCCAGCACTGCCCTCCTCGCCGCCGTGCTCACGGGAAGCTTCACGGGTGTCCTCCGCTGAGCGCGGCCCGGCGACCGGCGACACGTCCCGCCCGCGCATCACCCTCATCGACGGCCGCTCTGGCTCGGGCAAGACGACGCTCGCCACCGAGCTCGCACGCTCGACCACGGCGCAGCTGCTGAGCCTCGACGACGTCTACCCCGGCTGGGACGGCCTCGAGGCGGCCGAAGGGCACATCCTGCGCCACGTGCTCGCACCGCTTGCCGCCGGCGCCGACGCCCGATGGCGACGGTGGAACTGGTCGGATGCCCGACCCGGGGAATGGACGGCCATCGACCCGGCCCGCCCCCTCGTCATCGAAGGCTGCGGTGCCCTCAGCGCCCGCGCCCGCAGCCTCGCCCACCACGGCATCTGGGTGGAGGCCTCCACGGCCGACCGGCGGCGCCGCGCGCTCGCGCGCGACGGCGAGCCCTTCGCGCGCGAGTGGGAGCGCTGGGCGCGGCAGGAAGAGTGGCACGAGCGTCGGCACGACCCGCGCGCGAGTGCCGACGAGGTCATCACGACCTGAGGGTCGCCCGAGCCGGGGCATAGCGCCGGGGGCACAGCGCCCTAGCGACTCCAGCGGTCGATGACCGTCGCCGGGTCGGCGAAGCGCCACGCGACGCCCGGCTCGGCGATCGTGCCGCCCGCCACCAGTCGACTGGTCTGTTCGCCCTCCGGTGTCGACACGATCAGCTGCCCGACCGTTGTGCCCTCGAGCACCGTGCGACGCTCGGGCACATCCAGGCGCACCTCGATGCTCGATGGGTCGAGCGTGGTGACCGTCACGGCCTCGGAGGCGATGATCGTCGCACTCTGACCCCACTCCGACTGGAGCATACCGACCACGGCCCCCGCCGAGACGAGAGTCGTCGGCTGCACCACATCGGTGAGGGAGGCGATCAGGGCGCGGGCAGACTGCTCGGCCTGCGCGTAGCCCGGTTGCCCGAGCATCGCGAGGGCGACCTCGGAGTCGCCGACGGGAACGACCAGCAGCAGCACGACGCCGGCCGCATCCGTGTAGGTGCGCGTGAGACCGACCGCGCCGGTGTCGGTGAGGAACGAGCTCTCGTCCGTCCACGTCACTCCCGCGGAGCCTCGGCGAGGACGCTCGGCGAACAGCTCGGCGAGGGTCGCATCGGCCAGAGTGAGCTGCGCGAGGGCGGCCAGATCACTGGCGGTCGAGACGTTGCCCGAGCCCAGACCCGTCGCATCGACCACTGTCGTATCGGTGAGGCCGCGCTCATCGAGCCACGCGCGTGCTGCCTGCGTGTAGGTATCCAGGCCGCCGAAGACCTCCAGCATGAGAAGCTCGGCCGTGTTGTTGCCCGAGCCGATGAGGGTCGCGCCGAGCAGATCGCGCCGGGTCCACACCTGGCCCTCCAGAACGGGTACGGTGCGCGCACCGGCGCTCACGAGCTCCCGGTAGCGGCTCGCCGTCGCGCCGTCGATGGGGGTCGCCTCGCCCGTGCGGCCGGCGCCCAACGGCTCGGCGTCGAGCGCGACATGCGCGAGCACAAGCTTCGCCACTCCCGCCATCGGCCGCGCCGCCTCACCACCGGCGAGAATCGGCTCGCTGAAAGGCAGGGAGACCGCCGTCGAACCGCCCTCGGGCAGTACGAGGTCCCCCACCGTTGCGCCGACCTCGTCAGTGTTGAGTGGGCGCGGCTCGGAGGCGAGCGCGGGGAGCGGGCCCAGAAGAGCGCCCGCGCCGTAGACGACACCGCCGAGAACGGCGAGGGCGACGACACCGCTGACGATCGCCCGCGCACGGCGGGCACCCGTTCTCATGCCCACCCCAGTCGGTGCAGCTCGTCGTCATCGATTCCGTAGAAGTGTGCGATCTCGTGCACGAGAGTGATGTGGATCTGCTTGCGCAGTTCCTCCAGATCGCCCTCCGCCGTCGCCAGCAGCGGCTCGCGGTACAGGATGATGCGGTCGGGCAGCTCGCCGAAGCCGTACTGGCCTCGGTCTGTCAGGGCGACGCCCTCGTAGAGCCCCAGCAGGTCGAGAGAGCCGTCCTCCGGTCGCGCCTCGGTCACGAAGATGAGATTGTCCAGCCCCTCCACCATCTCATCCGGAAGGGCATCGAGCTCCTCCACCACGAGGGCCTCGAAGGCTGCCTCATCGAGGTCGAGGGCGGCGGGTTCAGTCGACATGATCGCCCTCGCCGTCGCTCTCCTCGACGCCCGCCTCGCCCTCCGTCGACTCGAACACTCGCACCAGGTCGTCTTGAATCCACGCCAGCCAGTCGTAGAGGTCACGCAGGCCCGGCTCGGTGGTCGTGCCGTCGTCGCCGTCGACGATGATGCCGATGCGGTCGGCGATCACCAGGCGCAGATCGCCCACGGCGCGCACCCAGTCGAGCGCGTCGTCGGGGGCGAGCGTGACCGTCGTCGCACTGTCGGCGACGGCCGGCGCCGCGACCGCTCGGCTCAGCGTCGCGGCATGCGACACCTTGCGCTCCACCAAGCCCCGTCGGCTCAGGCGGCGCCACTCCTCGGCGGCCTCCTCGTCGTTCCGATAGGCATCGGGCAGCAGTCGGCGTACGGCACCGTCGGTGAGGGCATCCGGCTCGAGACTGTCGGCGAGCAGCGACTGCAGCTGGCGGCTCAACGAGAGCAGGATGCGCGCCTCCTCCGGCTCGAGGATGGCCTGCCAGCCCTCCTCCGTCACCTGGAAGCCCCTCACTGCGGGGCCTTCTCGATGGTCGCCCAGAGCCCGTATTCGTGCAGAGCTTCCACGTGGCGTTCCATCGCCTCGCGGTTGCCCTCCGCGACCGTGGCGCGACCCTGGTGGTGCACGGCGAGCATCGCGCGCTCTGCGTCCTGCCGCGCCATGCCGAAGTGCCGACGGAACACCCACGAGACGTAGCTCATGAGATTCACCGGGTCGTTCCAGACGACCGTGCTCCACGGCACCTGCGACGCGTGCAGGGTCTGCTCATCGAGTCGCTCGGCGACCGAGGACGAGGTTCCAGCAGAAGGCGTCACCCCGCCATTCTCGCCCAGGCGCCTGAAGATGCGGGGAGGCGACGGGCGCGAGTGCGCCGGTGACGCGCATCGGGCCCGGGCTGAGCCCGGGCCCGATCACGGATGGGGTGAGTAACGGGGCTTGAACCCGCGGCCTCCTCGACCACAACGAGGCGCTCTACCAGCTGAGCTATACCCACCGTGTCAGCGCGCTCACGCGCGCCGCCGCCCCAGTGTATTACAGGCGGGGCTCCCACTTCTGCACGACGTCGCTCGCGATCGCCTGAGCGTCGTCAGAGCTGGGGCCCGGCTCGGCGACGAAGCCCGCCCGCCGGTAGTAGTCGAGCTCACGAATCGATTCCAGAATGTCGGCCATCGCGCGGTGCCCGCCCTCCTTCGCCGGGGCGTTGAAGTAGACGCGGGGAAACCAGCGGCGCACCAGCTCCTTGATCGACGAGACATCCACACTGCGGTAGTGCAGGTGCGCGTCGATCTTCGGCAGCGACCGGGCGATGAACGCGCGGTCGGTTCCGATCGTGTTGCCAGCCAGGGGGGCCTGGCCCGCTGAGGGAACATGCTCGGTGAGGTACGCCATGAGCTGGGTCTGGGCATCCGCGAGAGAAACGCCGTGGGGCAGTTCCTCCAGCAGTCCGCTCGCGACGTGCATCTCGCGCACGAAGTCGCTCATGTTGGCCATGCCCGCCTCGGTGGGAGCGATGACGATGGAGAACCCCTCGTGCACGGGCATGAGGTCGTAGTCGGTGATGACGACCGCGACCTCGATGAGGTCGTCAACGGCGAGATCCAGACCGGTCATCTCGCAGTCGATCCAGACGAGACGATCCGTGGCTGCACTCACCCGGGCAGTCTAGCCGCCGGCCGCCGACGCTCGATGTGGGCCTCCGAGCTCGACGAACGGCAGACCGAGCGCGTGCACGGCGCGCGTCGCGAGCTGGCGGTGCCCCTCATCACCCAGGTGCACGCGCTCGCCCAGGCCGAACGGTCGCAGGCGCACGTCGCGCAACGACCAGGCGTCGACCACGCTCGCCCCGTGGTGACGAGCGATCGACCACACTTCGGCCGTGAACTCCGCCGTGCGCACGCGTCGCCGTCGGGGCACGATCGCCGTCGGGGGGTTCAGACACGTCGCCAGCACCACGTCCACACCGGCCGCGCGCAGAGCTCGTATCCCCGGCTCGAGACGTCGTGCGAGCGATGCGGGCCGGGCAGAGCCGTCGAGCAGTTCGGAAGTACCGACGAGAATCGTCACCAGGTCGGCGCCGCCATCAAGCGCCCGCGGGATCTGCTCGCGCACGACGTGCTCCACCGTCGCGCCGGTGGAGGCGAAGGAGCACCCCTGAGCGGAGGTTCCGCGCAGCCGCGCCACGCTCTCGACCGCGAGGGCGAGGCGATCGGTCCACGTCCACAGGGGAGAATCGAAGGCGGGCGCGCTGACGGAGCGACGCATCTCGCTCATCGAGTCGCCGAGCGCCCGATACCGCTCCCACCGTGCCATGGGGCGAGTCTCGCGGGGGGCGGTGAACGCGCGGCGTCGCGCGCGGGTCAGGCGCGCAGTCGTCACGCACTATTCACTCGCTGTTGACCGAAGCCCCCTCGCTTGGCGGGCAAGCGGGCAGCACCGTCGCACTCAGCGGCCGCGGATGCCCCGCCTCTAGGCTCGACGCATGCGCCTCGAGCTCTACACCTCCGCGTTCTGCGAGCCCTGTCACCGGGCGCGCGACGTCGTCGCCGAAGTCGCCCGGCTCGTGTCTGCACTGCACGTCGCTGAGTACGACGTCGCCCACCACCTCGACCGCGCGCACGGGCGGGGCATCACGCGCACTCCCACCGTCGTCGTGACCCGCGACGACGGCGTGATCGTCACTCAGGCCGAAGGCGTACCCCCGCTGGCCGGGTTGCTCGCCGCGCTCGCCTCCGCGGCCGACTGAGCTCCCGCCGCCGGCGCCGCGACCTTCTCCACGAACCACGAGGCGAACGTGGCCGTCACCGACCCCAGCAGTGCGATGCCCGCCACCATGAGGCCCGCCGCCACCAGACGACCCGCTGTCGTCACCGGATACAGGTCGCCGTAGCCGACCGTCGTGATCGTCACGAACGCCCACCAGATCGCGTCGCCGAACGTCGTGATGAGAGCATCCGGTTCTTCCTGCTCCATATCGAGAATCGCCACTGACGAGAACAGGATGAGCATGCTCGACGCGGTCACCAGATACATCGTCACCTGGCCGCGGAACGCGCTCGCCTTGCTCAACAAGCCGACCAGGCTCACCAGACGGATCAGGTAGAGGGGTCGGAAGAATGGCAGGATCACGATCGCCAGCAAGTGCAGATGGCGCACGAACCAGCGCGTGCGTTGCGTCGTCAACACCAGACGCATCACGTAGTCCACCGCGAACAGCACCCAGATCACCACCAGCAGCACCTCGATTGGCACCGCCAGCTGCCTCGGGGGATCCCCGATCACCAGCCACGCATAAATACCGAAAAAGAGGATGGCTGCGGCCGCAAGCGGCCACTCCGACAGGCGAGTCCACTGTGCATAGGTCATGCTCCGAGGCTACGGAACACCCTCGGCCCACGGCCAGAGTGCGACGACCCGGGTATCCTTAGGGGCGCTGACTGCCCTCGTAGCTCAGCGGATAGAGCAGGAGCCTTCTAATCTCTTGGTCGCAGGTTCGACTCCTGCCGAGGGCGCGCAATATTTGCTGGTTGCGCCGCCGCTACTGCGGCGCAACGACCGCTTCCGCGTCACGAGCGTGGTCGCGACGCTGCGCGTCTCGGCTCGGGTTGCTCGATCTCTGATCGCCGGTAGCCTCGGGGCGTGCGGACGAGGGAGCAGCGGCTCGAGCGGGTGTGCGAGCGGGTCAGCGGTGACCCGCGGGTGAGCGAGCTGGCGCTGCGGGTCACCGACCGCAGTGGCTCATGCGACTACGCGTGGGCGGCATCGGGGTCGCGAGAGACGCACGCGATTGCGAGCAGCACCAAGACGTTCGCCGCGGTGCTCGTGCTGCGGCGGGTCGCCAGCGGCGACCTGGCGCTCGACCAGCCGCTCGCGAGCATCGTGCCTCGAGACGATCTCGTCGGGCTCAACCGCTTCGGTGGAGTGGATCATGCTGATCAGATCACCGTGCGCGACGTGCTCGCCCACACTTCGGGAATTCCGAACTACTACGCACAAAAGGTACTCGACCCGCGCAGCGACATCGCCACGGTTACCGCCGCCGACCCTGGCTGGACCTACGAGGATGCGCTCGACATCGCGCGCGGCATGTCGGCGTCGTTCGCGCCGCACAGTGGCCGTGCCGAGTACAGCTTCACCAACTATCAACTGGTGACTCGACTGATCGAGACCCTTTACGGATGCTCGCTCTCTGCCGCGCTCGAGCGCGAGCTACTCGTCCCCCTCGGGCTGAGTGACACCGTACTGCTCACCCCCGAGACGCTGCACCTGTTCGACGAGGCGTCGCCTCTGCTGTTCGGCGCGCAGTCGTACCGCGGCGCTCGCCGACTGGCGTCCCTCGGTGCGGAGGGCGCCCTCATCTCGAGCACCGCCGACACCATGCGGTTCCTGCGAGCGGTCGTTGACGGCGAGCTGTTGGACGGCGGTGCGCTCGAGCTCGCCTTGCGCGACCGGCTACCGCTTTATCCGCGCGTGACCTATGGCACAGGGGTCATGGCGCTCGCGCTGCCACGGCTGCTCACGCGACTGCCGAGCCCGGGCATCCTCATCGGCCACGCCGGCATGACGGGGCACCTGATGTTCGCCGACCCGCAGACCGGCGTCGCCGTCGTCGGCACGATCAATCAGCTCGATGCACCCCGACTGTCGTTCCGGCTGCTGCTGGGAGCGTTGCGCGCCGTGCGCCCGCGATCGCTCAGTCGAGATTGAGGCGACGACGGAACTCGGCTACCAGCCGGTCGCGCTCGACCTTCCCCATGCGATTGCGGGGGATGACCGAGACCTGACCGAAGACCGTCGGGTGCTTGCCGGGTAGGCGACGTCGCAAGAGCTGATCGAGGGCGCGCAGATCACAATCCGCCTCCGCCGCGACGGCGAGCCCCAGCTCGGGAACGCCGGGCCGCTGCTCGATGACAAACGCCCCGGCATCGATGACCCCGGGGAACCCCTCCACTGCCTGGTCGACAATCGCAGGGTCGATCTTGACGCCACCGACGTTGACGATCTCGGCTGTGCGTCCCTCCAGGATGAGATCGCCGCCCGGTGTCAGGCGCCCGCGGTCGCCGGGGTGGAACCATCCGCGTCGGAAGCTTCGTTCCGTGTCGTCCCCCAGGTAGCCGGAGGCGAGCCCGGCGCCGCGGTAGCGCACGTCGCCCGAGACGCCCGTCGGAACGGGGGCGCCTGCTTCATCGACGATGGATAGCTCGAGTCCCGGCACTGCTCGACCGACGTTCGCCGGATCCCCGCCACCGTGCAGCATGCGCGTCGTGACGCCGCCCCCCTCGGTCGAGCCGTAGACGCCACGAACGGGAACCGACAGGAGGTCCGCGATCTCTGCGAGCAGGCCGGGGGAGGCCGTCGCCCCCGCCGTGCGCACCTCTCGGAGGTCGGGGAAGGTCACCCCGTGGTCCCGCATCATGACGAGCGTGCGCCCGATCTGCACGGGCGATCCGGTGAGTACCTGGATTCCCGCCGCGGCGGCGACACGGAGGGAGCGTGGGTTCGAGACCTCGACCGCGAGGTACGGGACTCCGTGGCGGAGGGCCGCGAGCGCCGTGTGGAACCCGCCCGTCGTCGAGAGGGACATGATGTCGAGCTCGGGGCGGGCATCAGTCCAGTAGTGGTGGAGGTTGGCCAAGCGATGCTCGATGGCGGTCACGGAGAGCTGCACCGCGCGCGGCGCCCCCGTCGTGCCGCTCGTCATGATGACGCGGCAGATCGAGTCAGAGCGCGGGTACAGCACGGTTGCAGTCGGCTTCGCGTCTGCCTCCGAGGGGGAAGCCTCGGCGGCATCGGCGACGACCTGCTCGATCCAGAGGCGGTCGACGGGGATGACCAGTGGAGCCTCGAAACGCTGGCGACCGGGACGCGTGAGCAGTGCATCCGGAAGAACGCCCGACACCGTGTCCACCCCTGTCAGCGAGAGCGTCCGTGTCGCGATGCGGAAGAGAGCGAGGGTGAGGATCCAGTCGTCGGCAGGCGAGAGGTCGGTCGCGACCAACTGCCGTGGGGCGATGCCGAGCTCACGCAATCGCGCAGCGACCGCCGTGACGACGGTGTCGAGTTCGCCGAAAGTCCACGTGCCGTCGAGGGCGATCAATGCTGGGCGATCGGGGTGCGCATCGACGCTGGCCCGCAGGTCACGCAGGGGCGAAAACATTCTCAAAAACTCCGATCGAGGGGGTGCACGGTCGTAGCCTCCACTGTATGGTGAAGAGGATTCCACCCGTGCGCGTGTAGCACCGTAGCCGCGTGTCCCCCCCCGACTCAGGAGTTTTCCTTTGCCCGAGACGCACGCTTCTGACCTTCCTGCAAGCCTCTCCACTCTGCGCCGTCGCCCATCGCGAGCGACTGCTTTCGCAGCCTCCAGCGGCCTCCTCGTCGGTATGGGCGCTGTGGGGGCCAGCCCCGCAGTCGCAGCGACCGCGGACGACTGCGACGACACCAACACCCTCACGGCGCCCGGCGATGCCGTCGCAGACATTCAGGCGCTGCTCGATGCCGACACGGCCGTCGTCTGTATCTCTGGCCCCTTTCCCTTCTCGGACGACACCCTGACCTTCGACCACGACCTGACGCTGTACGGGCTGACCGCCGCAGAGCTCCAGGGCGACAGCGTCACCCAGTTGCTCGCTGGCAGTGGGGGTGCGAGCCTCACGGTCCAGAACGTCTCCTTCGTCGACGGTGGTGCGGTCGAGGGCGGCGCGATCAACGTCGACGGCGACCTGTTCGTCGAGAACTCAACGTTCGAGGCGAACACCGCTTACGGTCACGGCGGGGCCATCTATGTCGGCACTGGCGACCCGGCCCCGACGATCGAAGTTTCCGGATCCACCTTCATCGACAACGTCGCCGGAACAGAGGTGGGTACGGTCGATTCTGATGGCTCTATTGGCGATTTCGTCGACGGCTATTCGGGCGGGGCGATCTACTCCGCTGCGGACACCGGTTTTGTCCTCATTGAGGATTCCACGTTCATCGGCAATGAGGCCGACGCTGCGGGCGGGGCAGTCGCCGCATACGGCATCATTGCCGACAGCTCGACGTTCACCGGCAACAGCGCCAGCGGGGGCGGCGCCCTCTACGGGTTCAGCACGATCGGCGTCGAGTCGACCTTTACCTCCAATGAGGCGGAGTTTGCTGGGGCAGTCGGGGGATACCTCAGCGCGGGCGCGATCGGGTCTACCTTCCTCGCGAACACCGCTGAGGACGCGGGGGGAGCGCTACTCTCTGCCCTCTACGGGGCTCTCGTGCTGAACTCCACGTTCGTCGAGAACACCGCTGGTCTGCTGGGGGGAGCGATCGCGACCGCCGGCGGCCAGATCTCGCTCTCGACCTTCCTCAACAACACGTCGAGCGACGACAGCGGGTTCCCCGTGGGCGCGTCGATCTACTCCTTCGTGGGGGCAGGGGGCGACGGCGGTCCTCCTCTCCAGGATGGTCCTCCTCTCCAGGATGGTCCTCCCCTCCAGGATGGTCCTCCCCTGGGGGCCGAGGAGGCAGAGCTCGTCGGCAATATCTTCGCGGGGGCTTCTGCCGAAGCCCACCTGGGAACCGACGACGGCATCGCTTTCCGCGACCTCGGTGGCAACGTGTTCAGCACGCCCGAATCCACGGAGGTCGTGCTCGGCACGGCCGACGAGAGCACGCTGTTCTCGCGCTCCGTGACGCAGATCTTCGGGTCGGACCCCCAACTTGGCGACAACGGCGGGCCCACCTCCACGGTCGCTCTCGTCGCGGGTAGCCCAGCGATCGATCGTGTGCCGGATGCTGCGCTCGAGTCGATTTCCAGCGGTTTTCTCCCGGCGTCGCTGACCCCGGCGACGGAATTCCAGCAAGCATCTGATGACGCCATGGTCGATCAGCGCGGCGAGGCCCGCGCGGGTCTCGCCGATGCCGGCGCTTACGAATTCGGAGAACCGGAGCTTGTCGCCACCGGCCCCGACTCAGCGGCTACGGGTTGGATAGCCGGGCTCGCCGCATTGCTGTTCGGCGCTGGCGCGGCATCCGTCCTCGGGTCGCGTCGTTCCACGCGCGCCCATCGCTGAGGGCATACGCCCCTGAACGACCGGCGGTAGACTCGCACGCACGACCCCGACACGGTACGCGCCGTGCTGGATGAGCTCGCCGGCCGTCTCGACGCCGACTACCCCTACTGTCTCCCGCAGTACGCGGGCCAGAGGCTCAAGCCCCCGCATCATGCGCAGCGTGCTCGTGAAGCCCGGGCACCAATCGCTCATCCCCGAGATGCACCACCACGTGTCGATCTGGTCGCGGCGACCGACCGATGCAGTGCGCTGAGCCGCGCGCACTCAGTACTGGTCGTGGGAGGTGATGCGCTCGCGCACGACGGACGCCGACGTCGGCTCGGGGGCGTCGACGGAGTCGTCGACCACGGTGGGACTCACGGCGGGTCTCGCAGTGGGTGGGGGAGCCGCTGCGAGGGCCGCTGCGAGGGCGGGGTCACGCACGGTGCTCGTGGCGGGCGACGGCTCTGCTACCGGCCCAGGCGCTGGCTCCGGAGCCGGCTCGGGCGCGGGCCCCGACGCAGACATCGACCCAGACGCAGATTCCACGCGGGCCTGGTGCTCATCGAGCGCCACAGGCTCGTCGTCGCCGTACCGCCACCGTTCGAGGTCGGCACCGAAGATTTTCTTCGCGGCGCGGGGTTTCTGCGACCAGGCGATGAGCGCATCGCGATAGTCGCCGAGGGTCTGCTGCGCCTGAAAGCGGAAGCCTGAGGAGTGGCCTTTCATCGCCTCGAGCTGGTGCACGGCCCAGTTCGCGGCGAGGGCGGCGCCTGGCACGGGCAGCAGGCGAAGGCGGGTCTCGGCCTCCGAGATCAGCCGGTCGGTGCGCTGTCGGTCGGCGTCGCTCTGGTCATGCCACTCAGCGACGGTGCGCCCCGCGAGCACGAAGGCTCCGATGGCGCTGGTGCGGGCATCCCGGTCGTGGTGAGCGAGCAGGCGCTTCGTCGATGATCGCGCGATGAGCGCCGCGAGCAGACCGGCGACGAGGATCGCGAGCCCCGGGATCACCGCGCCCGTGAGAACTCGCCAGCCTTCGTCAGAGGCCCACCATTGGACGACATCATTCCCCCATGTCATGCCAGCACTGTACCCCCGAACGGGGGGCGCCGCGAGCTCTCATCAGAGGGATGGTCAGGTTCGCGTGAGGTCGACGGTCGTGATCGGCCCGGTGTTGAGGGCGAGATCGGCGTCCACGACGGTCTTCGTGCTGCGGGCCGTCTGCGCGAGGATGATCCCCGCGAGCACGACCGCGGCGCCGACGATCTGCACGATGCCGAGAGTCTCGCCGAGCCAGGCCCAGGCCACCGCGAACGCAAACACCACCTCGGAGGAGGCGACGATGCCTGCGGCAGTCGCGGTCAGGTGGCGCAGGGAGGCCAGGCTCAGCATGAACGGGGCGAACGAGCCCATGACGATGTTCCAGGCCAGCGGCAGCCACATCGGCACGATCAGGTCGCCGCTCTGGCCGCCGAGGTCGACCGGTTCGACGAAGACGCTGGGGGCGAGCTCCCACCACCCGCTCACGAAGGCCCAGAAAATCGCGGCGAACGTCATCGTCCAGAACGAGACGGCCAAGGGGGAGGTGCGCGTGACCTGCTTCTCGCCGATGAGAAAGTACGAGGCGAGGCAGACCGCGGCGGCCACGGCGAAGATGATGCCGATCGGGTTCAGGGTGCTCGCCCACACTTGGGCGACGATCGCGAGCCCGGCGAGCACCAGGCCGATGGCGACCCAGAGTCGCGTCTTCACCTTCTCGTGGAAGAAGAAATAGGCGACGAGGGCGACCATGAGAACCGCCGTGTACTCGAGCAGCAGAGCGATGCCGACCGGCAGCAGCTGCACGGCCGCGGCGTAGGTGCCCTGCAGCAGGGCGACGCCGACGACGCCGAGCACGATCATGATCGGCCATTGGCGGCGGGGCATGCGGAACGCGCGACGGTCGAGCACGAGCAGTACGAGCCCGGCGATGAGTGCCGCACCGACCAGACGAAACTGGGTGACCTGGGCGGGGCTGAGCCCGGCCTCCATGATGAGCTTGGTGACGCTGCCGTTCGCGCCGAACAGCACTGCGGCGAGCAGTGCGTAGACGTATCCCACCGCCGGGCTACCGGGTACCGGTGCCATGCACGGCGTGCGGCTCGATCGCCGCGACCTCAGCATCGCTCAGCGCATCCCCGTGCAGCGCGTCGAGGCTGTTGTCGAGCTGTCGCACGCTGCTCGCGCCGATGAGGGCGCTGGTGACCTGCGGGTGACGCAGCACCCACAGTAGCGACAGCTGTGCGAGGGACTGCCCGCGCTTCTGCGCGATCGCCTGCAGGGCGCGGGCGCGCTCCAGGTAGGTGTCGTCGATGTTGTCGCTGCTGATCCAGCGCCCCTCGGCGGCGCGCGAGTCGGCGGGCACGCCGTCAAGGTACCGATCGGTGAGGAGGCCCTGCGCGAGCGGCGAGAACACGATGCTGCCGAGGTCAAGGTCGGCCAGGGCATCCAGAAGGCCGTCTTCCATGCGCCGATCGAACATGTTGTAGCGGGGCTGGTGGATGAGCAGCGGAATGCCCTGCTCGCCGAGGATGCGGTGCGCTTCGCGGGTCTGGTCGGCGTCGTAGTTCGAGATGCCCGCATAGAGCGCCTTGCCGCTGGTGACCGCTGTCGCGAGCGCGCCCATCGTCTCCTCGAGCGGAGTGTCGGGGTCGGGCCGGTGGGAGTAGAAGATGTCAACGTAGTCGAGGCCCAGGCGGGTGAGGCTGGCGTCGAGCGAGCTCAGCAGGTACTTGCGCGAGCCCCAGTCGCCGTAGGGGCCCTCCCACATGTTGTAGCCGGCCTTCGACGAGATGACGAGCTCGTCCCGGTAGGGCAGGAAGTCCTCGGCGAGGATGCGCCCAAAGTTGCGCTCGGCGCTCCCCGCGGGCGGGCCGTAGTTGTTGGCGAGATCGAAGTGGGTCACGCCACGGTCGAAGGCGCGGCGCAGGATCGCGCGCTGCGTCTCGATCGGCTTGTCGTCGCCGAAGTTGTTCCACAGGCCCAGCGAAATGCGTGGCAGGCGGAGCCCGCTTCGGCCAACACGGGCGTACTCGAGCTGGTCGTAACGGTCGTCGGCGGCCGCGTACGGCGCGTGTTCGGTCGGCATGAGTACAGCGTACGACCGGCGGGCATCCGGCTCGTGCACGGCCGCCGCCCGTACACTCGCGAGCATGAGAACCTTCCACCTCGCCGGGGGCTGCTTCTGGTGCCTCGATGCCGTCTACCGCACCATCGAGGGCGTCTCGGACGTCGTGTCGGGCTACACCGGCGGTCACGTCGAGAAGCCCAGCTACGAACTCGTCTGCACTGGCTCCACCGGTCATGCCGAAGCGGTCGCGGTGACCTTCGACCCGGAGGTCGTGCCCGCTGACGTCATCCTCGACATCTTCTTCACCCTCCACGACCCGCGTCAGCTCAACCGGCAGGGCAACGATGTGGGAACCCAGTACCGCTCGGCGATGTTCTTCGTCGATGAGGAGCAGAAGGCGCTGTTCGAGGCGGCGCGAGATCGAGCATCCGAGGTGTGGGATGGCGGCATCGTGACCGAGATCTCGCCGCTTGGGGTCTATTTCATTGCTGAGGACTACCACCAGGATTTCTTTGCCAAGAACCCCGGTCAGGGCTACTGCCTCGCGGTCGCGCTGCCCAAGGTGAACAAGGTGCGCAAGGCGTACGCTCCCTACGTGAAGGCTCGCTGAGAGGCCAGCGCTAGCTCTCGACACCGACGCGCGACCGGGCGTACATTGTGGCTCGCACCATGAGGCGTCTGACGACCGAAGGGAGCGCTCCATGAGCACATCACGTGAGATTCACCAGACCTGGGCCGCGCACGGTCCCGCCGGGGCCGTCGGCTCCGTTCAGCGCAGCGGTGACGACTTCTACGTCTCCATGCCCGGTGAGGATGCCCCGCGCGGGCCCTACGACACGCTCGACGCCGCCAAGCGCGCGCTGCATGCCGCGTTGGGTCCGGGGGCAGAGCGCCCCCAGTTCACTGAGCACTGAGCGCATCGCGCTCTAGTCCTCCCCACTCGACGCGTGACGCGCTGTTCTCCTCAGTCCGGCACTCGACCACGATCGTGACGGGTGGGGCAAGCACACTCTTTCGGTATGAGACGCCGGGCGTTATCCGGCACGAATCGCCCGGCGTCTCGCCCACTCACTGGAGAACCGGAGGATCAACCATGACCGACACCATCACGCTCACAGGGCTCGTTGCGACGAACCCGCGCCACATTGTCACAAGCGAGGGGCTGACCATCACCAGCTTTCGCCTCGCCTCGAACCAGCGACGCTTCGACCGCAACCAGAATGCCTGGATTGACGGTGACACCAACTGGTACACGATCACGGCGTTTCGCCAGCTCGGCACTCATGTGGCGACGTCGCTCGAGAAGGGTCAGCGCGTTCTCGTCACTGGGCGCGTGCGCGTGCGTGATTGGGAGAGCAGCGAGAAGTCGGGCACCACGATCGAGATCGATGCCGAGGCGATCGGGCACGACCTCACCTGGGGGCGTGCCACGTTCACGCGCAGTGTGATGGTGAAGAGCACACCGCGCGACGACAGCGGCCCGACGGTGGAAGGGCCGACCGGGGCCGAGTCTGCGGGGGAGTCTGGGGAGGGTGGGCCGTCGGGCGACACCCAGCAGCGAGACGCCGAGCTGGCATCGACACCGTTCTAGTGCGCCGCTGTCGACGCGACCGCAGCACCTCGGCCTGCGCCGTCGTGACAATGGATACATCGTCGTCATCGCGCTCGACCTCAGTATCGGGCTGACCGCTGATCGCGCGATGCACAGAGTCGGCGAGGTCGTCGACGCGGGAGAGTTGCGACGTCACCAGATAGACCACACTGGGCGGAATCAGCTCCGGGTTGGGCACGGCGAGCTCCGGCGCGCGGTGCGATGTCAGCACGACGAGCCCGGTCCTAGGGCAGTCGCTCGCGACCCGGTGCAGTAGCGCCGCACCGGGCTCGCCGGCACCGAAGTTCAGATGGCTCACCAGGGCGCGCGGATCCCCCGATTGCACGTACTCGAGTGGTCGCGACGCGGCACACCGTCGATCACCGTCGCAGGCTCGTCAGCAGTCGCGAGCGGGAGGGAGTGTAGGCCGACTCGGGCGACTCCGGGTGATACCCGGCTGGAGACAAAGAAGGGCAATGGTTCCTGATCTCACCCGAAGAGGTCAGGAACCATCGGCACGTGCTTCAGCGGTTCCGGCCCGACCCGAACGGGCCGAACCTCTGTTCCACGTCGCGGTCCCCCGGTGATACCCCGATTACCCACCGCTTGCGTTGACTCGAGTCTGGCGCACCAGCCCCTTCCTCGGCGATCACCGCTCGGCGGAGGTGTTCGGAATGCGAACACGACCGCGCGTAGACTCTCTGCCGGGCCATTCGAGGCCCTCATCGGAAGAAGGCGCACGGAGGTCGACATGATGGTTCGACGTCCTCGCGGGCTCGCGGTCACGGGTCTTCTGCTGGCGGGACTTGTTCTCTCGGGCTGCGCTGCCGAGCGCGATCCTGTTCCCACGCCGTCGATCGACGACACAGTCGACCCGCTGGATCAGCCGCGCTTCGAACCTGGTGAGGTGCCCGACTTCGTCGAGGGTGGCACGGCCGACGAGAATCTCGACTACTTCGTCTTTCGGCTCGAGGCGCTTCTCGCTCAGGAGCCGAGACCGAGCAGTCGGCAACTGGTGGATGCCCTGAGCGATGCCGGCTTCGATACGGCGGCCATGCAGGTAACGGCTGACACGACCCCGTTGGGCTCCCGCACAGACTCCATCCTCGTCTCGGTGCGCCTCGAGGAGGAGTGCCTGGTCGGGCAGGTTTTCGAGGGGCGCGCCGTGTCCGACGTCGCCGACGTTCTGGGTACCGGTGCGTGCCTGGTGGGGCGCACCCTCTCCATAGACTGGTAGGCATGGCCGAATTCATTTACACCATGGTCCGCGCCCGCAAGACGGTCGGGGAGAAGCTCATTCTCGACGACGTCACGATGTCGTTCTTCCCCGGCGCCAAGATCGGCATGGTGGGCCCAAACGGCGCAGGCAAGTCGACGATCATCAAAATCATGGCTGGTCTGGATCAGCCGTCCAACGGTGAGGCGCGGCTGAGCCCCGGATACTCCGTCGGCATCCTCATGCAGGAGCCTGAACTCGACGAGTCGAAGACGGTGCTCGAGAACGTTCAGGACGGCGTGCGGGAGCTGAGCGACAAGCTCGCGCGCTTCAACGAGATTTCGCTGGCGATGGCCGACCCCGAGGCCGATTTCGACGCACTCATGGCCGAGATGGGAACGCTCCAGGAAGAGATCGATGCGGCCAACGGTTGGGATCTCGATAGCCAGCTGGAGCAGGCGATGGATGCTCTGCGGTGCCCGCCCGGTGACGAGAAGATCACCCACCTCAGCGGTGGAGAGAAGCGCCGCGTGGCACTGTGCAAGCTCCTGCTCGAGCAGCCTGATCTGCTCCTGCTCGACGAGCCCACGAACCACCTCGACGCCGAGAGCGTGCTCTGGCTCGAGCAGCACCTGCAGAAGTATTCCGGCGCTGTCATCGCCATCACGCACGACCGGTACTTCCTCGACCACGTTGCGGAATGGATCGCCGAGGTTGACCGCGGGCGTCTCTACCCCTACGAGGGCAACTACTCGACATACCTGGAGAAGAAGGCCGCGCGCCTGGAGGTGCAGGGCAAGAAGGACGCCAAGCTCGCCAAGCGCCTCGCCGGCGAGCTCGAGTGGGTGCGCAGCAACGCGAAGGGTCGGCAGGCCAAGTCGAAGGCACGCCTCGCCCGCTATGAGGAGATGGCGTCGGAGGCCGAGAAGACGCGCAAGCTCGACTTCGAAGAGATTGTGATTCCCGTGGGCCCGCGACTCGGCTCGCAGGTGATCGAAGCCTCGAAACTGACCAAGGGCTTCGGCGAGCGCATCCTGATCGATGGGCTCTCGTTCACCCTGCCGCGCAACGGCATTGTGGGCATCATCGGCCCGAACGGCGTCGGCAAGACGACCCTGTTCAAGACCATTGTGGGCCTCGAGGAACTCGACGGCGGCACGCTCAAGATCGGTGACACGGTCGACATCTCCTACGTCGACCAGAGCCGCGGCGGCATAGACCCGAACAAGACGCTATGGGAGGTCGTGAGTGACGGCCTGGACTACATCCAGGTCGGCAAGACTGAGATTCCTTCGCGGGCCTACGTCTCGCAGTTCGGCTTCAAGGGCCCCGATCAGCAGAAGAAAGCCGGCGTGCTGTCGGGTGGTGAGCGTAACCGCCTCAACCTCGCGCTCACGCTCAAGCAGGGCGGCAACCTGCTGCTGCTCGACGAGCCGACGAACGACCTTGACGTCGAGACTCTCGGCAGTCTCGAGAACGCTCTGCTCGAGTTCCCCGGCTGCGCGGTGGTCATCACGCACGACCGGTGGTTCCTCGACCGCATCGCCACGCACATCCTCGCCTACGAGGGCACGGAGGAAAACCCGAGCTACTGGCACTGGTTCGAGGGCAACTTTGAGGCCTACGAGGAGAACAAGATCGAGCGACTGGGGCCCGATGCCGCCAAGCCGCACCGCTCGACCTACCGCAAGCTCACGCGCGACTGATGACGCGCCTGCACGTGCCGGTGCCGGTGCGCTGGAGCGACCTCGACGCCTACGAGCACGTCAACAACGCGCGCATGCTCACCCTTCTAGAGGAGGCTCGCATCGCCGCGTTCTGGAGCGATCCGGAGGGCGGCGCGCCGACCGCGGTGCTCGACACGGGGCCAGGGTCAGCGACCATCACACTGGTCGCCGCTCAGAGGGTCGAGTATCTCGCGCCGATCCCTTTCCCTCGCGAGCCGCTCGATGTCGAGCTGTGGATCGGCAGACTCGGCGGGGCAAGCCTCGAAGTCTGCTACGAGATCTTCAGCCCGGTGGGTTCGACCCCGCGCACGCTATACACGCGCGCCGCGACGACGATGGTGCTCGTCGACCGCGTGACAGGGGCGCCCCGCAAGCTCAGCGACGAGGCGCGCACCGCATGGCAGCCGTACGTCGAGACACCGATCGTCTTCCGCGGCTGAGGTCAGTTGCTGGGGGCGGTGAACGCGAGCGTGCCGCCGAGGCCGATGAGCAGCCCGCCGCCGACGCCTGACAGCGTTGAGAGTCGACGGGGCGACCGCGCGAACCATGCCCGTGCGGTGCCGGCCGCGTAGGCCCACACACTGTCGCTGATGATCGCGATCGTGAGGAACACGCCACCGAGCAGCAGCATCTGAGCCCACGGCGCGCCCGCCGCCGGGGTGACGAACTGCGGCAGCACGGCGAGGAAGAACGCGATCGTCTTGGGGTTTGTGAACCCGACGATGAACCCCTCGCGCAAGAGCTTCAGCGACGATGCAGGAGCGAGCGGCGCCGTCTGCACGTGGGCGTGCCGGTGCCGGATGGCCTGCACTCCGAGCCAGACAAGATACGCGGCACCCACGAACTTGATGATCGTGAAGGCCACGACCGACGAGGTGACAATCGCTCCGACGCCGAACGCGACGGCGACGACCACGGGCACCGTGCCGAGGGTGTTGCCGACGACGCTCAGCACCCCCGCTCGGCGCCCGAGGGCGAGGGAGCGACCAATGGCGAAGAGCACACTCGAGCCGGGAATGACGATCAGGATGAGCGACGCGAGCATGAAGGCGAGCAGCGTGTCGACGGGAATCACGCGGGTGGCTTACCGAACATCGGGCACGCGCACCATGCCCTCTTGGGCGACCGAGGCCACGAGCATCCCGTCTTGCGTAAAGATGCGCCCCGTTGCCAGGCCGCGCCCGCCGATCGCGTTCGGTGATTCCTGAACGTAGAGCAGCCATTCGTCGACGCGCGCGAAGCGGTGCCACCACATGGCGTGGTCAAGGCTCGCCATCTTGAGGCCGGGGGTCGACCAGCCGAGGCCGTGCCGCCGCAGAATCGGCTCGAGCAACGAGTAGTCGCTCGCGTAGGCGAGCGCGGCGCGGTGCAGGTTTTCGTCGTCGGGGAGAGGCGTGAGGCACTTCAGCCACACCGCCTGGTGGGCGACCTGGTCGGCGGAGGCCTGCAGGTACACGGGCGTGTCGACGTGGCGCATGTCGAACGGCCTCCCCGTTGCCCAGTACTGCGCGGCAGGATGGTCGATCGCGCCAAGAATGTCGGCGGCGCTCGGCAGCGATTCGGGGTTCGGTACGTCGAGCGGCATCGCCGCCTGGTGCTCGAGCCCGGGGTCGACATCTTGGAAGCTGGCGATCATCGACAGGATCGGCGCGCCATCCTGATACGCCTGCGTGCGTCGCGTCGAGAACGAGCGACCGTCATGAATGCGATCGACCGAGAGCGTGATGGGCTGGTCGATATCGCCGGGGCGCAGGAAGTACCCGTGCATGGAGTGGATGAACCGGTCAGGCTCGACCGTGCGCGCCGCCGCGAGCACGGACTGCGCCATCACCTGGCCGCCGAACACGCGCCGCTGCGGGGTCCACAGGCTCGGCGCGGTGAAGATGTCTTCACGTGTGCGGGCGCCCGTGTCGGTGAGGGTCAGGGCGTTGAGCATGTCGGCGACGGGGTGGCCGACGATGGGTTCAGCGGCGACGGGGTGGCCGACGATGGGTTCAGCGGCGACGGGGTCGCGGGGCGCGTCAGTCATCCGTCGTAGTCTAGAGAGTGATGAACGACTCGTTCACCCTCCCCGCTACCGCTGCGGCCCAGGACCTGTCTGTGCTGCTCGGTCGCGCGGCGCGCCTGGACGGCGCCGGGGCCGTGCGCCTCATCGCCGATTCAGGTGTTCTGGCCATGTACGTCGCGGTTCTCACCCCCAAGGGCCTGCTCGACCGCGGCCCAACGGTGCTCGGCCTGCGCACGACGGCGCTGCTCGAGGGCTCCTTCGATGCGGTCGTGCCGATCGCCTCCCTGCAAGCGCGAGTGGATGCTGCGCTCACGTCTGCCGCAGCGGGCCCCGTCGCCGTGCGCGTGCCGACCGCGGTGCACACCGTCGTCTGGTCCGGCATCTCGCCGCCCCGCGGGGGTTGGCAGCGGATGGCTCCGGTCGACCCTGCACCGCTCGCGGCGGCGGCCCGCGCGGGCATCGAGGAGGTCGCCGCGACCATTCCGGAGGGCACGGGTGAGCAGATCGTGCACCGAGTGCGCTCCGAGGTGTGGGGTCGCCCGCTCGAGGCCCATGACCACCTCCCCGCGGGTGTCGCATTCGCGGGGGAGGCGCTCGGATTCCTCGGCGATGACCCCGTGCAGCAGTTCGCGGCCGGCCCTTGGATTCGCCTGAGCACACAGCGGGGTCACATCCTCGTCAAGCAGGGCGGCTGGTCGCTCGGCGGCTGAGCTTGTCGCTGCGGTGCGCCCGCGCACCTCGGATCGCGGTCAGTTGCGCGTCTGTGCCGAAGCCGGTGTCGAGCATCCGGTCGCGCCCTTGCCCAGGCGCTGGCGCAGCAGCTCGCGCACGCTGCGGCCCGTGAGGTCGGGGTTCTGCTCGCTGCCGCTGAACGCGAACTCTTTCTCGATGATCGACTGCGTGGTGACGAACCAGCTGTGGTCGTAGCCGGCGTGCCGCAGGCGGTCGAGGGTCCAGGCAGAATGCGAATGCCGTGGCGCTGTCACACGGGACTGTGGTTCTGGATGCCCTCGACGGAGTTCCACGTGCGGTCAGCGCTGATGAGCCGCGCGCCGGCGGCTTCCGCGATGCCGAGTCCCCGACCGTCGAGGTAGGCGTCGGCCCGGCGCCGCCCGTGGTCGTCCGCCGGTCGGTCGAAGCCCGTGGTCGCCTGACAGTACTCCTCGGCGGGAGCGATCGGATCCCGGATGCCCATCCGACGCTGCTCGGGGCTGTCGTGTCGACGAGGAACAGCCCTGCGAACGACCACCATGCCTGCCCGCCGAACGTCGCCTCGGGCTCTTAGTCGACGATCGTGACCCGCGTGCCGAACTCGACGAGCTCTGCGGCGGCGACGAGACCCGCGTGCCCTGCGCCGACGATGGTCGCGTCGCTGCGCTGCGTCATGGTGCCTTCTCGGGGTGAGGGTGCTGCTCAGCGGTCAGGGGTGTCCTCGAAGGTGTTGACCATGGCCTGGGCCGCGCGCTGCAGGTAGTCCCAGAGCGTCGCCTCGTGCATCGGCGAGAGCTCGAGCTCGTCAACGGCGACCCGCATGTGAGCGAGCCACCGGTCGCGCGCCTCGGGGTTGACGTGGAAGGGCTGGTGGCGCATCCGCAAGCGGGGGTGACCGCGCTGCTGGCTGTACGTGGTCGGGCCACCCCAGTACTGCTCGAGGAAGGCGGTGAGGCGCCAGACGGCACCCTCCATGTCGTCGTCGGGGTACATGGGCCGCAAGACCTCGTCGGTGCGCACGCCCTCGTAGAAGCGGCGCACGAGCTTCTCGAACGCGGCGTGCCCGCCGACCTGGTCATAGAAATGCTCGGGCGGGCCGATCGGCAGGGAGGAGCGTTCGCTCATGGCGTTGACCCCGTCATCGCGACTGGTCCGTCTCGGGCAGCGGCACCGGCTTGGTGCGGGGCCGGCTCGTGCGCGTCGGGGGGCGATCGAGGCCGTCCATGACGACGCGGTTGAGCGCCGGCAGGCTGACGCCCATCTCGTCGAGGGCGAGCTTGAGCCGCAGGCGCAGTTCGCGGGCGATCTCGAACTGGTCGGCGGTGCGTACCTTCATGACGAGACGCACGACGAGGGCCTCCGCAGAGATCGACTCGATACCCCAGATCTCGGGTGTCTCGAGCACCTTGCGCTTCCAGTCCGGATTCTCAGACATGGCCTTCGCGGTGGAGAGCAGCACGTCTTCGACGGCGTACACGTCGGCCGTGTACGGCACCGGCAGATCGATGATGACGCGCGCCCAGCCCTGCGACTTGTTGCCGACGCGCAAGATCTCGCCGTTGCGCACGAACCAGAGCACCCCCGCGACGTCGCGCACCTGCGTGACGCGCACTCCCACGTTCTCGACGACGCCGACCGCTTCGCCGAGGTCGACGATGTCGCCGACGCCCAGTTGGTCTTCGAAGACCATGAACAGGCCGTTGAGCATGTCTTTGACAACGCTCTGCGCGCCGAAACCGAGCGCGGCGCCGAGGATGCCGGCGGAGGCGATGAGCGCCGTGACCGAGAAGTTGAGCTCGCTGAGCACAAGCACGAACGCCACCGAGACGATCGCCCACGTGACGAGGTTGCGCATGACGCTGCCCATCGTGCGCGTGCGCTGCACGACGCGCACGGCGTGCAGCGGCGAGGCCGAGATCTCGGTCGTGTGCTCGACGTTCTGCGCCTTCTTGACGCCGAAGACGACCTGGTCCACGACCCGTCGGATGACGATGAGCAGGATCCAGCGCAGGATGACGGCGCCCACGATGACCCCGATGATGCGCAGGGGTGCTTCGTACGTCACCGCGAAGTCGACAAGGTTCTGCCAGATCGCGGCCCAGTCAGTGTCTGTCATGGCAGGCCCAGTCTAGGGATGCCCGTTCAGCCGCGATCCTTCGCCTGCGCGGCCAGGGCTCGCTCGACTCCGGCGAGGTTCTCGGTCACGAGGCGACGCAAGGCCGGGATGCCCGGGTTCGCGTCCAGCCACGCACGAGTCGCGTCGACGAGCGTCTGGTTCGCGAGCGCTGCCGGGTAGAGACCGAGCACGAGGTACTCGGCCATCTTGTAGCTGCGGTCGTTCCAGATGCCGGTGAGCGCGGCGAAGTACGGCTCGACGAGCTCCTCGAAGGCGCTCGGGTCGTTGGCGTGCTGCCAGCCGAGGCACGTCATGCGCACGATCGCGTTGGGCACGCTGTCGTCGCCGACGAGGTGGTCGAAGGTCGCGCGCTTGCTCGCCGCGTCGGGCAGGGCGGCGCGGGCGCGAGCGGCGGCCTGCTGACCGTTCGACGTGTTGTCCTTCGCGAGCGCGGCGTCGATGTCGTCGCCGGTGGCCACGCCGACGAGGGCGAGCCCCTCGAGCAGCAGCCAGTCGAGGTCGGTGTCGATCTCGAGGCCCGGCAGAGTGATCGAGCCGTCGCGGAGGCCCGCGAGCACCTCGCCGTGCGCGGGAGTCGCCGCGAGGTTGGCGAAGTACTGCACGAACTGGAACTGCGCATCGCTGCCCGCCTCGGCGCCCTGGGCGAGCTGCCACAGCGCGTCCGCGACCTCCTGGATCGTCTCGGCGCGCGTCGCGGGGTCGACGTAGGTGCGGGCGACCGCGGCGAGCTGCATGAGGGTCGTGCGGATCGTCGTCGACTCGGTCTCGGTCGCGATGTTGTTCAGCACCAGGCGCACGTAGTCGCGGGCCGGGCTCTCGGCGTCACGCGTGGCGTCCCAGGCTGCACCCCAGACGATCGCGCGCGCGAGCGGGCTCTCGATCGCGGCAAGGTGCTCGATCGCCACGGAGAGGGAGGCTTCGTCGAGGCGGATCTTCGCGTAGGCGAGGTCGTCGTCGTTGAGGAGGACGAGCGCGGGTCGGGTGCGACCGACGAGCTCGGGCACCTCGGTGCGCTCGCCGTCGACGTCGAGCTCGTGGCGGTGCGTGCGCGTGAGCGCACCATCCTGCAGCTCGTAGAAGCCGATGGCCATGCGGTGCGGGCGGATCGTCGGGTAGTCAGCCGCCGCGTTCTGCAGCACCGCGAAGCTCGTGATGGTGCCCGCCTCGTCGACGGTCAGCTCGGGGCGCAGGGTGTTGACGCCCGCGGTCTCGAGCCACTTCTGCGACCAGGTACTGAGCTCGCGCCCGCTCGTCGTCTCGAGCTCGGTGAGCAGATCCTTCAACTCGGTGTTGCCCCACGCGTGCTTCTGGAAGTACGCGGAGACGCCCGCGAAGAACGCCTCGCGGCCGACCCACGCGACGAGCTGCTTGAGCACGCTGCCGCCCTTGGCGTAGGTGATGCCGTCAAAGTTGACCTGCACGTCTTCGAGATCGGTGATGGTCGCCACGACGGGGTGGGTCGAGGGCAGCTGGTCCTGCTTGTAGGCCCAGCTCTTCTCCATCGCCTGGAACGTCGTCCAGGCCTCCGTCCACTCGGTCGCCTCGGCCGTCGCGATCGTCGACGCCCACTCGGCGAACGACTCGTTGAGCCACAGGTCGTTCCACCACTTCATCGTCACGAGGTCGCCGAACCACATGTGGGCGAGCTCGTGCAGGATCGTGACGACGCGGCGCTCCTTGATCGCGTCGGTGACCTTGCTGCGGAATACGTACGTCTCGGTGAACGTCACCGCGCCCGCGTTCTCCATGGCGCCCGCGTTGAACTCGGGCACGAAGAGCTGGTCGTACTTGTCGAAGGGGTACGGCACCCCGAACTGCTCTTCGTAGTACACGAAGCCCTTGCGCGTGATGTCGAAGATGTAGTCAGCGTCGAGGTACTCGAACAGGCTCGCCCGGGCATAAATGCCGAGCGGGATGGTGCGGCCGTCGCTGCTCGTGAGCTCGCTGTGGACGCTCTGGTACGGGCCCGCGATGACGGCGGTGATGTAGCTCGAGACCGGTTTGGTCGGTTCGAAGACGGTGGTCGCCGCGTCGCCGGCTTCGGTGCGCGTGGCGACGGGGTAGTTCGACACGACGACCCAGTTCTGCGGCGCCGTCACGGTGAACTGGAATGTCGCCTTGAGGTCGGGCTGCTCGAAGACGGCGAACACGCGGCGACTGTCGGGCACCTCGAACTGCGAGTACAGGTACACCTCGCCGTCGACGGGGTCAACGAAGCGGTGCAGGCCTTCGCCCGTGTTGGTGTACTCGTGGTCGGCGACGATGGTGAGCACGTTGTGCTCGGCAAGGCCGTCGATCTGGATGCGCGTGCCGTCAGCCACGTCGTTCGGGTCGAGCTGCTCGCCATTGAGCTCGACGCTGTGCACCGTGCGGGTGATCGCGTCGAGGAAGGTACTCGTGCCGGCCGTCGCCGTGAAGGTGACCGTCGACGTCGAGCGGAACACCTCGTCGCCCGTCGTCAGGTCGAGGGTGACCTGGTAACTCTCGGTCTCGACGATGCTCTTGCGCTCGTGCGCTTCGACGCGGGTTAGGTTGTCTCCGGGCACAGGTGTGGCCTCCTTCGGCTGCAGGGCGATGCGCGGTTCGTGGCCGCACCGGCCCAGCCTAGTCGCGCGTGCTGGGCGAGCGTCTCGTTGACCAGTTGCGCTACGTGGGGCGTCGAGGGCCTCGGGTTGCCTGTCGCCGTGACTTCGAATTTTGGATAGGGCCGAGTGAACTCTCCTCGGTGCTGACGCCCGCACAGGAGCGGCAGAGAACCGGGGACAGTTCAGTGTGCCTCGTTGGCGAACCGCCAGTTGCTCGACCCGGCCGCGGCGCGGATCGTCGGCGCGGTATCCGACGCGAACCGACGGATGCGGGCGATATTCGAGACCTTCACCTTAGGCGAGAGATACGCCGCCACCCGCTCGTCCTTCACGTCGCGGCGAGCAGCGGCCGCCTGAGCTAGTTGGGCGCGCTGGGCGGGAGTCTTGAAGCAGGTACAGGAGATGACCGTCAGGTGCGCGGCCAGGCCGGACGAACGTCGGACAGGTGCCGCCAAATGGCGGTCCCGCCCGAGGTTCGAACAGCGCTACCGCTGGTTCTTTCGAGTCAGCGTGATTGCTGCGGAAACGAATGCAGCCACTGCCCCGGCCAGGAGCCAGGCACTTGGCGCAAGAATAAGATCCGCTCCGCTGATCGCTGTGGCGATGCCGAGTACGAACGTGACGGCAGCCACGGCGAGCAGGATCGCGGCGGTCCAGTGAAGCTTGCGGAATGCCGTCATGAGCTAGGTCTGCGCTCCGCACCAGGGGACCCCGGTGATGTGCACGGTGATTCCGGTCCCAGGTGCACGACAGTTGTTGACGGCCGTGACGGCGATCAGGGATTGAGCGCCGGCGACAGCGGCGAGGAGTCCGACAGGCGCTCCGTACCCGGTGGCGGCGCCAACGGCAGCTACTAGGCCGGAGCCGACTACGCCGGCTGCGAGGTTGTTCGACAGCACCTCGGCGCCGCAGGAGTCCATCTCCCAGTGCCAGCCCCAAACGTCGTTCCATGAATCGTTGCGCCCGATGCAGGCGCTTGCACTTTGTGCGGCGATGGCGCTGTGTTCGAGCTTGCCCTCAGCGGGACGATCGTTCCACCCGAGGACTGTCCCTCCTCCCGCGACGAAGCCGGACGCGTAATCGGTGAGGTAAGGTTCCTGGGCGCCGTTGGCAAGAGCCTGTGCGAAGTCGAAGGTGCGGACCGGGCTTTCGAGGTCCGTGGCCTCGGTGAGCGCGATCCAGGTCTGATCGGTGGCGACGGGTTCTCCTGCCGAGGTTACCGGTGCTGCGGTAGCGGGCACGGCGGTCGCGACTACGAGGGTCAGAGCACCGGTGGCAGCTGCTGCGAGTAGTTTTTGCATCCTCATGGCGGCGTTCCTTTCTACCCTCGTTTGGGGGACGTGATAGCGATCGTCTCATGTGATTTCCTCGGTTACCACCTTCTGGCACCAAGTTCCACCTGCTAAACACCTCAACTGCGAAGAGCCGGTTATCCCCGCCTCAGCGATTTTCGAGCCGGCTCCGAGCGCGTCAGTGCCGCAGTGGTTCGCGTGTCGCGACCTCGACATCCTGGATTGGCGCTACGGCGGCGCGCTCGGACTCACGCTCTTCCGAGGCTCGGATCCAAGCCGCTCGGGCGATCCGCCAGTCAGCTCGATGCTGACGAGACGAGCCTGGAGGGGACCGATGGGCCGCGGGTCGCTCTCTGCAACGCTGTGGCGATCGCGATACGCCGCAACCGTGCGAAGGTCTCGGCGAGCAGCGTCGAGCTCAACGGTGCCGACTTACTTCGAGCCAGCATCGAGCAGCTCGTCTACGCGGACGACTATGGCACTCTCGCGTTCGCTCAAGGCCAGCACCACGGGTCGTCGGTGAGCGGGGTGAGCAGTCAACGCTCGGCTTCGCGCTCACCGTCTTGCACTAGTAGTCCAGGAGCCCTGCGGCCCTGGAGGGGTTCAGAATCCGAATAGATAGCACTAGACACCCGAGCCTTGAGCGAGACGATGGCGTGCGGGGGACACAGCACTCGGACACGAGAGCGAGCAGAACTGTTGCGACCAGGTCGTGGCCACCACGACCACGGGACGCGCGCACGACACGACCCGCCCAACGGGGGACGACGCGCGCCAGCCAGATGGCCCGCGTCCGTCCCTGGCCGCGGTTACTCGACAGCGTGCGGAACAGTACACGGAATGCCGTCCCACACCGGACCGTTACACGTGCGCCTCACACCCTCGGCCCGCACACCGACTCGCCAGTTCGTTCCTCACGCCCGCTTCACGGCAATCCGCGGAAGCGGCGAGCATCACACTCGGTCTCACAAACGGTGAGACGTCGAGCCGCTTCGTTCGACCGCAGTCGCCTGGATCTCCTGGTCTGAAGTACCTGAGAAGTCTCATCCGGTTTGAGAACGCACAAGAGGCGCCTGGTCGTACTGACCGGTGTTCAACTAGCGGCGGGTACCGTCGGGGCCGCTGAGCGCCCTGGGCTCGACGGGCTCGAGCGCGACGCGCAGCCACGTGAAGCCGTGGGCGGCGATCGTGAGCCCGCGACTGAGATCGAGGCGCTCGCCGGTGAGCAGGTCGAGCGCGCTCGACGGCAGGCCCGAGAGCGTGAGCGGGTCGATGCGCGCGGGGTCGTCGCCGACGTTGGCGAAGCACACCACGAGGGTGTCGACGCCCTCGACTGATCCCGGTCGCTGATACCCGAGCACGCTGGGCACCTTCGCGTCGAAGCCGATGAGGGTGCCGCCGGCGAACTCGGGGGTTCTGCCGCGCAGCTCGATGAGGGCGCGCAGGCGCGAGTAGAGCATCCCGGGTTCGGTCGACGGGTCGAGACGGTCGGCGTAGCGGTCGGCGGGGTAGTGGGGCCGGTGCGCCCACCGGCTGTCCTCCGCGTGCCCGGGCTCGTCGGCCCAGTGCGGGTCGTTGAGCTGCCCGACCTCGTCGCCCAGGTAGAGCAGCGGCACCCCGCCGGTCGAGAGCACGATCGAGTGGGCGAGCAGGATGCGGTCGAGCCCTCCCGCGTCGCCGGTCTCAAGGCCGGCGAGCGAGGCCGTGGTGCCCGAGATGCGGCAGTCGCCCGTGGTCGGGTTGTCTTGGAAGGGGATGCCGCGGGCGAAACTGCCGGGGAACCTCCCGACGTAGAAGTTGTTCAAGAATCGCCGGTGCTCGTAGCCGTTGATGCCAAGCTCGGCGGCGTCTTCGTCGGCGAAGGTCCACCCGATGTCGTCGTGGCTGCGCACGTAGTTGACCCACGCGGTGCCGGGCGGCAGGGCGTGGCGGCGGTCGAGCGCCTGCTGCAGCAGGCGGGCATCCCGCGTGGCGAGGGAGTTCCAGATGAGCGCCATCTGCAGGGGGTTGTAGCTGAGCTGGCACTCCTCGAGCGAGATGTACTCGATGACCTGGTCGGGGTGCACGATCGCCTCCGACTTGAACAGCAGCGCCGGCGCGGCGATGCGGCACACGGCGTTGAAGGCCTGCAGCAGGAGGTGCGCCTCGGGCAGCGACTCGCAGCTCGTGCCGAGCTTCTTCCAGATGAACGCGACGGCGTCCATGCGCAGAATCTCGACGCCCTGGTTGGCGAGGAACAGCATTTCGCCCGCCATGGCGCGGAACACGGCGGGGTTCGCGTAGTTGAGGTCCCACTGGAAGGAGTGGAAGGTCGCCCACACCCAGCGGCCACTGCCATCGCCCATCGGCACGAAGGAGCCGGGGTGGTCGTCGGGGAAGATCTCGCGCACCGTCTGCTCGTAGCGGTCGGGCATCGCGCGGTCGGGGAAGAGCCAGTAGTAGTCCTCGAACTCTTTCTCACCGGCGAGCGCGCGCCGGGCCCACTCGTGCTCGTTGGAGGTGTGGTTGAAGATGAAGTCGACGACGAGGGCGATGCCGCTGGCGCGCAGGTCGGCGGCGAGGGCGACGAGCTGCTGCATGTCGCCCAGGGCCGGGCTCACCTCCCGGTAGCTGGAGACGGCGTAGCCGCCGTCGCTGTTCTCCTCCGGCGCCAGAAACAGCGGCATGAGGTGGAGGTAGGTCAGGCCCAGTTCGCGTAAGTACGGGATGCGCGCGCGCACGCCCTCGAGGTCGGTCGCGTAGCGGTCGACGTAGCAAACCCCGCCGAGCATGCGGTTCGACAGGAACCACTCGGGGTCGGTCTCGCGGGCGGAGTCGAGGGCGCGCAGGTCGGCGGAGCGGTCTTGCCAGGAGGCCGCGACCTGCCCGAGCAGGGCATCCAGTTCCCGGTCGGTGCGTTCGCTCTCGCCGTAGACCTTCGTGAACAGTGCTCTCAGGCGGGGCAGCTCGCGTTCGACGCGCGCCGTGAAGACGGCCCACTCGTCGTCGGTCGTCTCGGGGCGGCGCACCTCGTCGAGCGTGCGCGGCCAGCTCTGCATCGGCGGCACGCTGGCCAGTCTAGGCAGAGTGCTACGGGTGCTGGGCGGCTCGAGCCGCATTGTCCAGATGGACAACTCATGCGACCATGGAGTCATGGCCACGACAGTCTTCGAGCGCAGCCGACCCGACGCCCGCCTCATCGCCGACGCCCTCGAGGGGTCTCGGCTGTCTCCGTTCTGGAGTGACGACCTACCGCAGCGCCCCGCGCTGCCCGCTCTCACGGGGCGCGTGCGCGCTGAGCTGGCGATCGTCGGCGGCGGCTATACGGGGCTGTGGACGGCCCTTCTGGCGAAGGAGCGCGACCCGAGTGCGCGCGTCGTTCTCGTCGAGGGCAAGCGCGTCGGCTGGGCGGCGAGCGGTCGCAATGGCGGCTTCGTCGAAGCGAGCCTCACCCACGGAGAGAAGAACGGCGAAGCGAGGTTCCCCACCGAGCTCGAGACGCTCAACCGACTCGGTATGGACAACCTCGACGCGATCGAGAGCACCGTGCGCGAGCGAGCATGGAACTGCGACTTCGAGCGCGTCGGATCCTTCGCTGTCGCCACCGAGCCGTACCAGGTGCCCGAGCTGGCCGAGGCGCACGACGGTGACACCGAGCACTTCTACGACGCTGCGGCCATGCGCGCGCAGGTGCACTCGCCCACCTACGAGGGCGGGCTGTGGTCGACGCGCGACACCGCGCTCGCGCACCCCGGCAAGCTCGCGCGCGCGCTCCTGGAGGACTGCCTCGAGGCCGGAGTGGAGGTGTTCGAGCACTCCGCTGTGAGTGGCCTGCGCGCGGAGGCAGACGGGGTCGAGCTGAGCATCCGCACCGGAGGCGTGCTGCGCGCCGATCGTGTCGCGCTCGCGACCAACGCCTTCCCGTCCCTGCTCAAGCGCTACCGCCTGCACACCGTGCCCGTGTACGACTACGTGCTCATGACGGAGCCGCTGACGGATGCCCAGCTCGAGTCGATCGGCTGGGAGGGGCGGCAGGGCATCGCCGACAGTGCCAATCAGTTCCATTACTACCGGCTGAGCGCCGACAACCGCATTCTGTGGGGCGGTTACGACGCGATCTACCACTACGGCGGGCGCATCCGCAGCGAGTACGACGATCGGCGCGCCAGCTACGAGACGCTCGCGAGCCACTTCTTCACGACGTTCCCGCAGCTCGAGGGCGTGCGTTTCAGCCACCGCTGGGCGGGAGTGATCGACACCAGCAGCCGATTCTGCGCTTTCCACGCGACCGCCCACCAGGGTCGCGTTGCGTACTCCGCAGGCTTCACCGGTCTCGGCGTGGCGGCGACCCGATTCGCGGCGAATGTCATGCTCGACCAGCTCGCGGGGGCGCAGACCGAGCGCACCTCGCTGCGCATGGTCAACGAGCTGCCCCTGCCGTTCCCGCCCGAGCCGGCGACCTACCCGGCCGTGCAATCGGTGCGGTGGGCGCTCGACCGCGCTGACCACCGCGAGGGGCGCCGCAATCTTTTCCTTCGCACGTTGGACGCTGTGGGGCTAGGGTTCGACTCGTGACCCGTCTTCCGCTCGACCCCGCGACCGTGCTGCAGGCGCTGGCGATCGAGCTCGAGCACGAGCCGGTCGATGCCGATCAGGTCGTCTCGGGAACCCCGACGACCGGCATCGCCGCGCTCACGGAACTCGGTGACGTCGAGATCGGGGTCTGGGAGATCACTCCCGGCACCGTGACCGACGTGGAGGTCGACGAGATCTTCGTCGTGCTGCGCGGTCACGCGACGCTGCGGCGTGACGACGGCACCGAGACCGAACTCGTCGCCGGCTCCGTCGGCCGTCTCGAGGACGGTGAAGAGACGGAGTGGGAGGTGCACGAGACGCTCCGCAAGATCTACATCGCGTAGCGTCCCGCGCCCGGTACTCCCTCTAGAACGTCGAATCCCCCCGGATGACGACGTCGCTTCCGCCGTCAACGAAGACGATCTGACCGCACAGGTGAGTGTTCTCGGCACTCGACAGGTAGGCGATCAGGTTCGAGACTGCGGCCGGATCAGCGATGCCGTTCAGGGGCATGGGCACCATCTCGAGCAAACCCTTGGTGGCCTCCTCGGTCGCCGTGAGGTCGCTGGTCATGGGCGTGCGGATGACGCCCGGCGCGACCGCGTTAAGGGGAATTCCTGCACCCGCCCAGTCACCGGTCGCCGCGTTGCGCCGAATCCACCGCACCAGGGCGCGCTTGGTGGAGCCGTAGATGAGTCCACCCTGTTCGGAGTCCAGCAACTCCTGCGTGCGGTGCAGGGCGGCCTTCTCATCGTGCGCGAGGCACGCGTCGACGAGCTCGTCATCGACCGGGAAGAGAGAGGCCATGGATGCCGTGGCGACGGCGCGCGGAGCATCCGAGCCGCTCAGGAGGGGGCGCAACGACTCCAGAGTCGCGATCGCGCCGAAATAGTTCACCGCGACCGTGGCGACCGACTCAGTTGCGAGCCCCGCATTGGCGATGACGGCGTCGATGGTGCCGCCGCTGTGCCGGGTGACCTCGGCCACGAGCGCCTCGCGGCCCTCGTGCGTGGTCAGATCGGCCGTGATGTCGGCATCATGCAGATCGACCCCGATGATGGTGTGGCCCTGCCCGCGCAGCAGGTCGGCGGTGGCGGCTCCGATGCCGCTGGCGGCGCCAGTGATGACGTACGTTCGAGTCATGAGGTGACTCCTTCCGTGTCGGTATGGCTCACGGTGCCACTGTTCGTCGAGCGAGTCCAGGGGCTTTCGTCCCCGCCTAGAATCGACCCCATGCGCATCCACGTCGCCACCGATCACGCCGGCCTCGAACTCAGCGCCACAGTGCGCGCCCATGTTGCGGATCAGGGGCACGAGGTGGTCGATCACGGACCGGTCGAGTACGACGCGCTCGACGACTACCCGAGCTTCTGCATCAACGCCGCCCGCGCGGTCGCGCGTGATCAGGCGGCCGGCGTCGAGGCGCTCGGTGTCGTCTTCGGCGGGTCGGGCAACGGTGAGCAGATCGCGGCGAACAAGGTGCGGGGCATCCGGGCCGCTCTGGTGTGGAGCGAGGCGACGGCGACCCTCGCGCGTGAGCACAACGATGCGAACGTGATCGCCGTGGGCGCTCGCCAGCACACCGTCGACGAGGTTCTGCGGCTCATCGACGTTTTTCTCGCGACTCCCTTCCCCGGCGAGGAGCGTCACGCGCGCCGCGTCGCCCAGCTCGCCGAATACGAGTCGACGGGTGCGATCGTCGGCCACGAGATCCTCTGACGCGCCTGTGCCCGAGGGTCATTCCGTTCATCGCATCGCGCTCCAGTTTGCGCGCCACTTCGTGGGGCAGCGCGTGACCGCCTCCTCGCCGCAGGGCCGCTTCGTCGACGGGGCCGCATTGCTCGACGGGCGCACCATGACCGAGTCTCGGGCGGTCGGCAAGCAGCTGTTCCTCGAGTTCGACAGTGCCCTGTGGCTGCGCGTGCATCTGGGCCTCTACGGGGCCTGGGATTTCGCAGGATCGATCAAGCAGGACGCCACGATGCGTTCAGCGCGCGGTCGCCTGGGCCAGACGGGTCAGTACGGCGTCGACGGCGCTGATGACGGGGCGGTCACGGATGCTCCGGGCACGGTCGTGGGCGAGCACGAGGATTCCCTTGCCTCGATCGGGGCGCCGCGCCGCGCCCGCCTGCGCATGGGCGAGCAGTCGAGCAGGGCCGAGGTGCACGACGACTTCCCCGCCGAGCCCGTCGGTCAGGTGCGGGTGCGGTTGCTGACGGAGACAGCGGTCGCCGACCTGCGCGGGCCCACCGCGTGCGAGGTGCTCGACGCGGCCGCCGTGCAGGAGGTCGTCGACCGTCTAGGCCCCGACCCGCTTGTGGATGACGCCGACGAGGGCGAGGAGCGCATGCTGGAGCGGGTGCGTCGGCGTCGCGTGCCGATCGGGCTGCTGCTCATGGATCAGTCGGTGGTGAGCGGCGTCGGCAACGTGTACCGGGCCGAACTGCTGTTCCGCGCTCGTCTCGACCCGCACACGCCCGGCGCGAGTCTGCCGGAGGATGTCATTCGCGACCTGTGGCGCGACTGGCGGTACCTGCTCGGTGTCGGCGTCGAGACGGGGCAGATGCTCACCATGGACGGTCTCGATGAAGAAGCGCAGCGCCGCGCTCTGCGCAGTCGGGCAGATCGCCACTGGGTCTACAAGCGCGAAGGCTTGCCGTGCCGTATCTGCGGCACGCACATCGTGCTCGAGCTCGCTGCCGCGCGCAAGCTGTACTTCTGCCCGACGTGTCAGCAGGAGATGCCAGCGTGATCATCATCGCCACTGCTCGAGAGGAGCGACCGTGCGACACACTCCGCAGTACCTCCTGACCGATGAGGCCGAGGTGCGACGGCTCGTGCGAGAAAACCCCTGGTGCACCATCGTGAGCGCCACCCGTCATCACGGTCTGGTTGCCTCGCACTACCCCTTCCTGCTCGAGGAGGGCGCCGAGGGGCTCAGTCTGGTGAGCCACGTCGGTCGCCCCGATGAGACGCTGCACGAGCTGGGTGACCACGAGGTGCTGGTCATCGTGCAGGGCCCCCACGGCTACGTGTCGCCGAGCTGGTACGAGCCGGGTGACATCATCCCGACCTGGAATCACGTGACCGCACATCTCTCCGGCACGCCACAGATTCTCAGCGATGACGAGAATCTGCGGGTGCTGAGCACCCTCACTGATCACTTCGAGAAGCACGTCCAGCAGCCGCGCGGGCTCCACCTCGATGAGGAGTATTCTCGACGGGTGGCCCGGGGGACGGTCGGCCTGCGACTGCCGGTCACCCGCATCGATGCGCGGGCGAAGCTCAGTCAGAGCAAGCCCGAGGGTGTGGTGCGACGCATTGTCGCCGAGCTCGAGGGCGACGGCCCGTATGCCCAGCCGCAGTTGGCGCGTGAAATGAGGAGGGTGCATGATCCGCGCGATTCTTAACGCGCGCCCGCTCGGCGGGCATGAGCCGATCGACGTGACGATCGCCGAGGGGCTGATCGCGAGTATCGCGCCGGCGGGCGCTCTGAATCCGCGCGACTTCGCGGAGGGCGAGGTCGTCGACCTGGAGGGGCGCTGGCTGCTGCCCGGTCTGTGGGACGAGCACGTGCACTTCACGCAGTGGGCGCAGCACCTCACGCGCCTCGATCTCTCAGCAGCGCAGACGGCGGCCGAAGCCGTGTCGATCGTACGGTCGGCCATCGTGCACGGGGAGTTCGAGGAGGACAGCGTCGTCATCGGCGGCGGTTTTCGCGACGGACTGTGGCCGGATGAGCCGACGGCCGAGCTTCTGGACACCGTCGTGCCTGACCGCCCGGTCGTGCTCATCAGCGGCGACGTGCACTGCGCCTGGCTTAACACGCTTGCCTTGGAACGCTTCGGCTTCGACGTGCCCGACGGCATCCTGCGCGAGGAGGAGGCCTTCGCAGTGACAGCGATGATCGACGCGGCCACGACGGAAGAGCTCGACCGCTGGGTCGCTCAGGCCGCAGCCGACGCGTCGGCGCGCGGAGTTGTGGGCATCGTTGATCTCGAGATGCGCTGGAACCATGCGGACTGGTTGCGGCGCGTCGAGGACGGCTTCGACACCCTGCGGGTCGAGTTCGGCATCTACCCCGACGACCTCGATCGAGCGATCGAGGAGGGCCTGACGACCGGGCAGAGCATCGGCGGCACGGTGAGTGTCGGCCCGCTCAAGGTCATCACGGATGGTTCGCTCAACACACGCACGGCCTACTGTTGCGACCCCTACCCCGAAGAGGCCCCCAACCCCTACGGCCGCCTGCTGGTTCCCCCCTGCGAGCTGCAGCCTCTGCTCGCGAGGGCGCGGAAGGCCGGCCTGTCGTCCACGGTGCACGCGATTGGGGATGGCGCCAATCGCCTCGCCCTCGACGCTTTTGCGGCGCTCGGTGGCGGTGGCCGCATCGAGCACGCTCAGCTCGTGCACGAGTCTGACTTTCCGCGCTTCGCGGCCCTCGGCGTGACGGCGAGCGTGCAGCCCGAGCACATGCTCGACGACCGGGATGTCGCCGAGCACTACTGGCCGGGCCGCACGTCTCGTGCGTTCGCGGTGCGCACGCTGATGGATGCGGGCGCCCACGTGGTGCTCGGTTCGGACGCCCCCGTCGCCGTCTTGGACCCCTGGCGCGCGATCGCGGCAGCGGCCACCCGAACGCGCGATCATCGTGAGCCGTTCCACCCCGAGCAGCGCATCAGCGTCGTCGAGGCCATCGGCTGTTCGACCCGGTCGCGGGTGGCGGTCGGCGAGCCGGCCGACCTCATCGCCGTCGACGTCGATCCGCTGGAGGCCGACGACGCGCTGCTGCGCACCATGCCGGTGGCCCTCACACTGCTCGGCGGCCGGGTCACCTTCAGCGTCATCGACACGGTGCGCACGCCCCTCGAGGCTGTCGAGTTCTGAGAACGACGACGGCCCGTGACGCTGAGCGTCACGGGCCGTCTCACTGCCGGGGTTACTCGGCGATGTGCGAGAACAGGAACCAGCGGTCCTGCTCGAGACCATTCGTGATCTCGATCGCGATGTCTTGGCTCACCGGATCCAGCTCCTCGAGCCCCTCGATGGCGGCGCGCAGGCCGAGGAGAGTCGCATCGATGCCCGCGATGATGTCGGCGATGAGCACGTCGGTCTTCTGGAAGCCGGCCGTCACCGAGGGTACGCGGGTCTTCTGAGCGACCGTCGCGGTGCGAGCATCCAGCGGTAAACCGAGTGCCGCCACGCGCTCGGCGGCGAGGTCGGCAGAGGCGCGCGCGTGGTCGACGAGTGTGTCGAGCAGTTCGTGCACGGCCTGGAAGTTGCTGCCGCGCACGTGCCAGTGCGCCTGCTTGCCCTCAAGCGCGAGAGCGCTCAGGTCGACGACTACCGGGGTGAGGTACTGGGCAACGCCCGAGGTGATGTCAGGGTCCTTGGCGCCCTTCGGGGCGGCGGCGAGGTCAGTCATGGGTGCTCCTCCTTGCGTTGGGGTCGTGCCGGTTCTCACGATAGAACAGCACCCTGAGCGCATCCATTCCACGATCAGTCAGTGCTCAGGTAGGAGCGCGCCCTGCCCTGGGCCTCACCGCAGATCGGCGATACGACCCGCGAGGTCGCGCACATTCTGCACGCGGCGCTCGTAGCGCGCGGCGAGCACCACGACGAGCACACCGGCGAGGCCGAGCCAGATCCACCACTCCACCGCGTCGCCGACGAGCTCGAGCAGCGGCCACGACTGCACGAGGAGGTGCACGATGAGTGTGACCCCCGCGAGAACGAAGGGGGCCTGCAGGCGGCGCTGCAGGGCGAGCAGGAAGAGGGCGGCCGCCACGACCCCCACCGCCACGGCGCGCCACAGTGGTTGCCCGGCGCCATCGATCGCGAGCAGGGAGGGCGCGAGCAGGGCGAGGATGCCCGGCGCGAGCCACGGCCAACTGCGGGAACGCTCATTCCTGCCGAGCTGCAGGGTGCCAATGCCGAGCAGCCCGAGCGCGAGCGGCACGCTCACGAGCTCCACAGGGTCGACGGCCTCGAGCAGTCCGGCGACCCCGGCGGTGGCCGCGGCAAGTCCGGCGCCGCTCGCGGCGACGGCATCCCGCGATCTGGTGGCTGGCGAGAACCAGACGAGCAGGGCGGTGGCCGCGAGCGCGGTCACGAGCAGCACGGTGCGCACCTGCTCAACGGCGCCGAGCGGGCCCGCGCCCGAGAGATCGAGCATGCGCACCAGCTGCGCGAGGGTCAGAAGGGCGAGCGTGGCGAGTCCGACCCCGAGGAGGCCGGTCGCGAGGCCGCGGAACGCACTGTCGAGCGTCGACCGCGCCGTGACCGCGCCCAGCGCGACCCCCGCTCCCGCGACGCCGACGATGATGAGGCGCCAGGGGCTGTCGATGCCGCTCGCGGCGGCGAGCGGCAGAAGGGCGAACGCGGTGGCGATGCTCACGATGCTCGCAACTCCCGCTCCGCTACCGGCGCCGTCGCTGCGGCGTGCGCGGGCAATGAGGGCACCGAGCGCGAGCAGTAGACCACCCACCGGCAGCACGAAGGCTTCGAGCTGCGTGATCTCTGCACTGCGCAGCAGCACCCACAGGGCGGCTGTGGCGAGCACGACCCCGAGCCAGCCCACGTTCCGTCGCCGGCTCGAGGAGCCCAAGAGGCCGTCAGTGCTGACCGCGCTCACCGCGGGAATCACGCTGGCGATGAGAAGGCCCAGCGCTGTGTCACCGCTACGGAGCGCCTCCGGGCGCAGGAGGGTGTCGACGAGCAGCCCCAGCGCGAGCACGCCCGCGGTGATGTCGGTCGCGAGTCGATAGCGCGCCGCGTCAGCCCGGCGCAGGCTCGCCGCGAGTGCTGCGACCACGATGACGACGAGGGCGGCGAGGGCGACCGGGGCGGCGGAGACCGTGGGCAGCACCTCGGCCGGGAGAGAGAGGATGCCGAGGGTGACAGCGCCGGGGATCGCAATGCGTGACGCCCAGCGCTCTGCCCGTCGTGTCGGTCGGTCACCGGCCCGCAGCTCGGCCACGACGAGCGCGGCGGTGAGAGCGGCCAGTGCGACCGAGTGCAGGATGCCACCACCGGGGCCCACCACGACCGTGAGGGTGACCGCCGCGAGGGCGACGCCCCCGGCGCTGAGCCGTTCGACCGGCTCGAGCCCCCCCAGCGCGACCGTGAGCACCACGATCGCGGCGAGCAGCACGAGCACCGCCGCGGCACCGGCATCGATGCCGACGCGCAGCAGCTCGCGATCGAGCGTTCCCGCCGTGCTGAGCACGAGCACCGTCGCGATGCCCAGTGCGAGACCGCGCACCCAGCGGTGCGCGGTGGTGGTGCGCGCGAGCATGATGGCCAGCAAGGTGATCGTCAGGCCGATGGTCCAGCCGCGCTGCACGGCCCACCCGGTTGCGGCCGCACCGATCGCCGCGCCGACGATGAGGGGGGCGAGTGCGGAGCTGAGCGTGATGCGATCGCCCTCGTCGACTCGGGGCAGCCCAGCGCGCAGCACCAGAACACCGCCGACGGCGAGGATGCCGAACAGCAGCATGACGAGCCACCAGGCGCCCGCGAGGGGCGCCGCGAGAACGATGAGCACGCCGAGTGCGGGCCCCAGGGCGCGCAGCCGCGAGCGCAGTCGGCCCAGGGTCGCCCAGCTCGCCGCGACGAGCCCCGCGCTGAGGGCAAGAGCGCCCAGCGCCGCGAGCACGATGGGCTCGGGTGTGGTGACCGGGCTCTCGACGGAGAGCGGCAGCACGCGCAGGCTGGTCGTGGCGGCCTCCGCGAACGCGGAGGCCCCGATGACGCCGGCGAGCGCGGCCCCGATGACGGCGACGGTTGCGGCAACGATGGTGCCGCTCGCGAACCCGGTGCGCCACACGTCTGCCGAGCGCGAGCGTCGCCACAGCTGCTCGCCGGTGAGGGCGATCGCGACGCTCGCGAGCAGGGGCAGGCTCACGGTCACCCGCTCCTGATCGACGCGGAGGGTCGTGAGGATCGTGCCGATGATGACGGCGAGCGCACTGCCGCCGCCGATCGCAACCGCCGCGACGGTGTCGAATGCCGTGCGGCGAGCGCGGGTCTCGCGGGCGAGCGGCACGAGGTGCGCGACCGCGAGCAGACCGAGAATGAGGGCCCCGATGACGGGTGCCGCGCGGGTGCCGGGCTGGAGGTCGACGAGGCTGCCGAGGGCGACGACGGCTGCGGTGGCCCCTGAGACGCGGGCGAGAACGTGGGTTGCACGACGGGTCGCGGGCCGCGAGCGACTCGCGATCGCGCCGCTCAGGCCGGCGACACCGAGCGCCACGCAGCTGGCGACGAAGAGCGCGACACTTCCCTCGCCCGCGATGATTCCGGCCCGCCAGAGGGCGGTGACGAATTCCGCTGAGGCGAGTGCGGCACCCAGCGGAAGAAGTGCCGCGGCAGCGACTGCGGGGCTCGCCAGTCGCCCCCAGCGCGACCACAGGGTCGCGATCACACCGACGACGAGCAGCGCCACACCCCAGTAGCCGGCCCAGGGCACGGCGCCCAGGCCCTCGGGGTCGTTGAGCCGCAGCGCCCACGCGTCGAGCACGAGAACGATGGTGCCCAGTGCGGCGATACCCTCCGCGGTCGCGGTGAGGCCGCGTCGAGAGAGCACAGCGGCAGCGATGAGGGTCGCGACGGTGCCGGCGGCGATGATGAGCATGCGCACGGTCGAGCCGAAGGTCACGAAGGCGTACACGAGCCCGAAGGCGGCAAACACCGACAGCAGGCTGACGCCCACGATGACGAGGGCGATCTGGATGCTCGAGCGACGCTCGCGGGGCGCCGACGCCGGCCCGACGGGCCCACTGGAGTCGACGCTCGGCGCGGCTGACGGCGCAGGTGCCGGCCCGGCCACCGACGGGGTCTCCTCGGTCTCGGCGGCAGGTGCTGCATCGCCCTCTCGGGGCGAGAGCGCACGGTCGCGCTGAGCCGTCTCGCGTCGGATGCGTCCGATGAGGTCGGCGCGGGCATCCAGGTCGTCGGCGATGCGCGTCGAGAGCGCCGCGAGCTCGGCGGTGGCCGGGTGCGTGAAGTCGAGCCCGCAGGTGCGGCACGGACTGCTGACGATCGTCGAGAAGCAGGCCGGGCAGGCAGAGGTGGAGCGCAGATCGCGGGAGTCGCGCGGAAAGCGCAGGGTTCCGGCCCAGGCTCGATCAGGGTGGGCGCCGCTCTCGACAGACTCGACCATGAGCACACCGTACTGGGCGAAGCCCATTCGGTTTTCGACTATCCCCCGGGCGAGCGACGTGACTGTGGTGCGGTGATGTCGCAGAATTTTGCTATACCTCTGTGCCTCTGCCGCTCTCCATAGAGATCTCCACCCCGCACCGGCCGCAGTATCCCGATAGGCGAGAGCCGGTGTCTCATCCTTCTGATTCAGTTACCTCTCGTTCGGCCACTCCGCTGAGCGAGACGCAGCTGCTGCGCACCCTGCATGAGCTTCATGACGGTGTGCTCTTTCTCGACCCCTCCTGGGGCGTGCGCTACGCCCATCGCACGGCCGACCGCGTGACCGCGGCCCACGGCGACACGAGCGAGCGGCCGACTCGTTGGCACACACCTCGCGCCCCTGACCGTCAGCGCCCGACGATCGACACGCGCGAATCGTTGGGTCGCGAAAGCGCGAGCCGCTCGCCAGAATGAGCGCATGACCGTCAGTCGCGAGCAGTTTGCCGCGCTCTACGAGCAGCACCTCCCCGCGGTGAGCGCCTACCTGCGGCGTCGCGTCGCGCGCGACGATGTCGACGACCTCGCCGCCGACGTCTTCGCCGTCGCGTGGCGCAAGCGCGACGTCGTCGCTGTGGGGGAGGAACTGCCCTGGCTCTACCGCATCGCCGGCTACCTCGTCGCCAACCACCGTCGTCGGCTGGCCTCTCGCGGCTCTCTGCTCGGCTGGTTCTCGGTACCCGACTCTGCACCGGCGGCGGATGCCGCCCTGGACGGGGATCCGGCGCTCGCCGCCGCATGGGCGTCACTGAGTGCGACCGAGCGTGAAGTGCTCGCCCTCGTCGTGCTCGACGACCTCGCCGTCGCGGAGGCTGCCGTCGCGCTCGGGGTGACGCCCAATGCGGTGAGTGTGCGGCTGCATCGCGCGAAGAAGGCGCTCGCCGCGGCACTGGGCGCATCCGGCCAGTAGGCGGCGCGAAATCGTCGAACGGCTCATGAAAGATCGAGCGGCGTCGCGACATAAACCGGGTATGGACGATTCTTCTGACAGCCTGTCACAGCGTCTGCGACGCAGCTTCTCGAGCGATGAAGGGGCCGAGCCCTCGCCCGAGCTTGTGCACGGTGCCCCCCTGCGGCGCGCCCCCCGACTGGTCAACCACGGGCGTGCGACGCGAGCGGCCACGCTCTCCGTCATCGCTGTGGCGGCTGTCGCGGTCGGCTCGCTGATCATCGCGAACCCGTTCGCCCCGCAGCCGCTGTTCACGGCCTCGGGTGACGGTGGTGGCGGAGCGTTCTCGGCCTCGGCCGAGGCGGCGCCGAGCGACCTGCGCATCGCGCAGTGGATCGAGTACGAGTATCGCGCCGGCAGCGGTCTCGCCACAGGTGGGGACCGGGGTGCGGTCTATGCCCTCGAACGCACGGGAACGCCCGCGAGCGTGCTGACGGATGTCGCCGCACGCTACGGCGTGAGTGGCTCGGTGGAACCCTCGGAGTACTTCGACGAGCAGTACCCCAGCTACGTGGTGGGGCCCGAGGATGGCTCGGCGCCGTCGATCACGCTCACCTGGGCGGGAACGGCGAACTGGTGGTTTACCGACCCGAGCGGCTTGCCGCAGGTCATCCGCGACGACGAGGCCGAGTTCGTCGAGCCGAGCGTCGACGACTCGCTCGCTCCGGGTGAGGCTGAGGCGCGGTCGCTGGCCCGGGAGGCGTTTGCGGCGACCGGTCTCGAGGTCGCGGCAGAGGACATCCTCGTGACCGTCGACGCGTATCAGACGATGGCGAGCGCTTTCCTGACGGTCGACGGCGTCGCCACCGCAGTCGACTGGGGTATCGCCTGGTCGGCGCAGACCGGTGACCTCGTGTGGGCGTACGGTCACGCGATCGACGCGGTCGAGCGCGGCACCTTCGACACGGTGTCGCCCGTGCACGCGGTCGATCGGCTGAGCGACTGGCGCTGGTTGGGGGCGGCCGGACCGGACCACCAGGGCGGCATGAGCATTCTCGCGGCCGAATCTGGCGTGGCGCGCGATGCCGGCGCGATCGATCCGGATGCCCCCGTCGCGTCGCCCGTGCAGCCCGAGCCCAAAGCCCCGGTGGAGGAGCCTGCGCCGGGTGAGCCGATTCCGGTGGAACCGAATGGCGGTCCCGGCGATGGTGCCGGTGCGCCGGACGAGGGTCCCGCGCCTGAGCCGCTGCCCGAACCGGAGACGGTGACCGTCACGGTCGATGAGGCGGAGGCGACGCTGCTGCTGCTGTGGGATGCCGAGGGTAACGCTTGGCTCGTGCCCGGTTACGCGATGCTGCAGCCGGAGGGCTGGTGGAACGCGGTTGTGTCGCTCGTGGAGGGTGTCATCGCCCTGCCTGAGCCGATCGAGCCCGGCGTGATTGAGCCCGGCGTGATCGAGCCCCTTCCTGCGGAGGACTAGTGCCGCGGAGGAACGCGCAGCGGGGTCGAGCGCTCGAGGGGAGCATCCTGCAGCAAGGCCGTGCATCGTGTGCCTGTGCTTGCTAGCGTGTCGGGTTCAGGAACGCGATGACGACGACTGAAGGTGATGATCCGTGATGACGCGCAGTATGCGACGAGGCCGCACGACAGCAGCAACTCTCATGAGCGCAGGCATGGTCGCCGCACTCGTCGGGTGCTTCCCGGTGGGCACGGGTGGCGGCGCTACCGGATCCGCAGAGGAGCCGCCGGAGGAACCGGGGGAACCGGGGTCGAACGGCGAGGTGGACGAGTCGGCTCAGGGGCCCGCTTGGCTTGACGAGTCTGACCCGCAGGCGCGTGCCGAAGGTTGCCTCGAGGGCATCTGGACTCTCGACAATGACGCATGGGCTGCCGAGATCGCGGCGACTCCCGAATTCGAGGGTGGTTCGGCCGAGTATTCGGGCGAGATGGTGCTCGACTGGTCGGCAGATGGTGCCTACCAGACGCGGGCCGATGGCCACATCTTGGACGCCCGCGTGATTGGCAACGGTGCCGACGCGGATGTCCAGGTGGTCTTCGACGGCGTCGAGGGAGGTTCGTGGGCGTCGACGGGCGGCACGGTCTTCGCGCTGACTCCTTCCGGTGAAGACTTCACGACGACAGCGAGTGCTCAGATCGACGGCCAGTCGGTGCAGATCGATTCTCGCGAGATCGTGTCGGATGCCTGGAGCGGCAGCCTCGATGTCGACTGCCAGGTCGACACCCTCGCGACCACCGTCGAGGAAGACGGCCGAGTTCTCACCGCACGCTGGACCCGCGACTAACCGCGCTGCGCCGCAAGAGCGGCGGCGGCGAGGAAAGTGCGCGAGCGAGGCGCGGAGCGCGCTGCGCCGCAGGAGCGGCGGCGCAGCCAGAAAACAACTCAGAGGGGATGACGAGAATCGAACTCGCACCATCAGTTTGGAAGACTGAGGCTCTACCATTGAGCTACATCCCCGCGACGGGCGCGTATACCCGTGCGACTGCTCAGCCTAACGCATCGTCATCTGCTCTCGGCGGCGTCCGTGCGCGACTCGGATAGACTTGCCCAGGCCATTTTTCGTAGCGACCCCCGTCGTCACGCGCGTGGTCTCGATCACGGGGCGTAGCTCAGCTTGGTAGAGCGCCCGCTTTGGGAGCGGGAGGCCGCAGGTTCAAATCCTGTCGCCCCGACCACGCCCACACTGTCGTCAACATATTCAGGAGATCCTTTTGGTTCAGTCCACGGCCACGAAGCTCAGCCCCACCCGCGTGAAGCTCGCCATCACGGTGACGCCGGAGGAGTTGAAGCCCAGCATCGAGCACGCCTATCAGCACATCGCCGAGTCGGTGACGATTCCCGGCTTCCGCAAGGGCAAGGTGCCGCCGCCCATCATCGACCAGCGCGTCGGGCGCGGCGAGGTGCTCAACCACGCCGTGAGCGAGGGCCTCGACAAGTTCTACCGCGACGCGATCGCTGAGCAGGGCCTGCGCGCTCTCGGCCGCCCGAGCGCCGACGTGAAGGAGTGGCCGAGCGAGAAGGACTTCTCGGGCGACCTGCAGGTGGAGGTCGAGGTCGACGTGCGGCCCGAGTTCGACATCCCCGCCTACGACGGCGTGACGATCGAGGTCGAGGCGACCGAGGTCAGCGACGAGGAGGTCGAGGAGGAGCTGCAGAACCTGCGCAGCCGCTTCGGCACGCTCGTGACCGTCGACCGCCCCGCGACGACCGGCGACTTCGTGCAGATCGACCTCGTCGCGACGGTCGAGGGCAACACGGTCGATACCGCCAGCTCGATCTCCTACGAGGTCGGCTCCGGTGAGCTCATCGACGGCATCGACGAGGCTCTCGAGTCGCTCACAGCGGGCGAGACGACCACGTTCGAGTCGAAGCTGCTCGGCGGCGACCACGAGGGCAAGATGGCGCAGATCGAGGTCACCATCCAGTCGGTGAAGGAGCGCGAGCTTCCCGAGGCCGACGACGATTTCGCGCAGATCGCCAGCCAGTTCGACACGATCGGCGAGATGAAGGATGACCTGCGCACGCAGCTCGCCCAGCAGAAGTCGTTCGGCCAGGGTGCCGAGGCTCGCGACAAGCTGCTCGCGGCGATGCTCGAGCAGGTCGAGATTCCCGTGCCGGACTCGCTCATCGAGGGCGAGGTGCACCGCCACCTGGAGAACGAGGACCGTCTCGAGGACGACGCGCACCGCGCCGAGGTTACGGAGTCGACGACGACGACGTTCCGCAATCAGATCTTCCTCGACGCTCTCGCCGAGAAGGAGGAGGTCAAGGTCAGTCAGGACGAGCTGACGCAGTACCTCATCCAGGGCGCGCAGCAGTACAACATGGAGCCGGGCGAATTCATCAAGGTGCTTGACCAGAACGGGCAGATCCCCGGCATGGTCGGTGAGGTGGCGCGCTCGAAGGCTCTCTCCGTCGCCCTCAGCAAGGTCAGCGTGGTGGACTCGAAGGGCAAGCCCGTCGACCTGACTGCGTTCACCGCTGCTGCAGTGCAACCGGTGGCCGACTCGGTCGACGACCACGACCACGAGGGCGACGATCACGAGGGTCACGACCACTAGGGCGACCCGTGACGAGGGGCCCGGCGCCGAGAGGGGCCGGGCCCCTCGTGCATTCTCGCCACGGTTTGCGGACGGGCCGCTCTCTGCCCACGGCGAACATGCCGGATGCGCGGCGCCGCCTCGCGTAGATTCGAAGCACGAGACGAACAGGAGCTCCACACATGGCCGAACCGACACTGCCCAACAGTGTTTTTGACCGACTGCTCAAGGACCGCATCATCTGGCTGGGCTCTGAGGTGCGCGACGAGAACGCCAACGAGATCGCCGCCAAGCTGCTGCTGCTCGCGGCGGAGGACCCTGAGAAAGACATCTACCTCTACATCAACTCGCCCGGTGGCTCGGTCACGGCGGGCATGGCGATCTACGACACCATGCAGTTTGTGCCAAACGACATCGTGACCGTGGGCATCGGTATGGCGGCCTCGATGGGCCAGTTGCTGCTGACCTCCGGCACGAAGGGCAAGCGCTACATCACGCCCAACGCTCGTGTGCTGCTGCACCAGCCGCACGGCGGCTTCGGCGGTACCGCGAGCGACATCCAGACGCAGGCGCAGCTCATCAACGACATGAAGACGCGCCTCGCCGAGATCACCGCCGAGCAGACCGGTAAAACGGTCGAGCAGATCAACCAGGACGGCGACCGCGACCGCTGGTTCAGCGCTCAGCAGGCCCTCGAGTATGGCTTCGTCGATCACATCCGCGCGTCGGCGAGCGACGTCGTCGGCGGCGGCGGCACCGAGCACGGCAAGTAAAGGACGGATACGAAACCTTATGGAAACGCCCACTTTCTCCGCAGGCCAGCCGGCCATGCCGAGCAGCCGCTACATCCTTCCCAGCTTCGAAGAGCGCACCGCTTACGGCTACAAGCGTCAAGACCCGTACGCGAAGCTGTTCGAAGACCGCATCATCTTCCTCGGCGTGCAGGTCGACGATGCGTCGGCGGATGACGTCATGGCGCAGTTGCTCGTCCTCGAGTCGCAAGACCCTGATCGAGACATCGTCATGTACATCAACAGCCCCGGTGGCTCGTTCACGGCCATGACAGCGATCTACGACACGATGCAGTACATCCGCCCTGAGATTCAGACGGTCGTGCTCGGCCAGGCCGCCTCGGCTGCCGCCGTGCTGCTCGCGGCAGGTTCGCCGGGCAAGCGCCTGGCGCTGCCCAATGCGCGCGTGCTCATCCACCAGCCTGCGACCGGTGATGCGGGCCGCGGTCAGGCCTCCGACATCGAGATTCAGGCGCGCGAGATCGCCCGCTTGCGTGAGTGGCTCGAAGAGACGCTGTCGAAGCACTCCAACAAGACGGTCGAGGAAGTCAACAAAGACATCGACCGCGACAAGATCCTCATCGCTTCGGAGGCCCTTGAGTACGGGCTCATCGATCAGGTGCTCACGAGCCGCAAGAACCTTCCGGCGCTTGCCGCGTCCTAGCGGTATCGCCAACGCGAGCCCCGCGTCCCGTCGCCACTGACCGGGATGCGGGGCTCGCCCTCGTTAGGCGCCTGAACGCTCCTGACGGCGTCGCGCGGCAAGCACGGCAAGCGTTGAGATGAGGGCGACGAGCACGACTGCGCCGCCGAGGGCGGCGACGATCCAGAGCACGGTGTCGGTCTCGCTGCTCGGGGCAGGCTCGGGGGTCTCCTCGACCGGCGCAGAGTCTGTCGGCGCAGATTCGGCAGGCGCCGGCTCGGCGGGCTCGTTGGGCTCGGGCTCCGGCTGAGGGGCGGCCTCTCCGCACTCGAGCGGTTCGGGGCTGCCGAGAGTGGCCTCTGCATCTCCGGTCGGCTCATAGCTAAAGCTCAGCTGGTCAGAGAGGATGTGGCCGTCGGCGGAGACATATTGGTACGTCATGGTGTAGTCGCCGGCAGGGCCGAGGGTCGCGGGCATCGACACGGTGTCGCCGTCGATCGTGAGGCAGCCGTCGCCGTAGTGCAGGCCGTCCGCATCGGTGACCACGATGCCGAATCCCGCGGCGCTGCCGCCGACATCGAGCATCGCCTCGTTGGTGGTGACCGAGAACTCGGCGGGCACGGCGGTGAGTGTCTCGCCTGCGTCAGGAGTGGTGCCGATCACGGCATTGTGGGCCAGGGCAGCACCTGTGGGGCCGAGGAGCGCAAGGCCCAGCCCCAGGGCGAGGGCGGCAGTGATTCGAGTCGTCATGAGGTCTCCAGGCTAGGTGACGCGCCTTGGTGGGCGGTGCAGGGTATTCGGTGCGCCAGGGGTGTGCAGATGGGGCGCGACACCCGGGCGGTGGTCGATGAGCACGCAACGACGGTGCTGAGGGTTAGGCTCGAGGTACGCACGCACGGGAAGGGGGGCCTCGTGGCCCGTATCGGAGAAAGCGCCGACCTGTTGAAGTGCTCCTTCTGCGGAAAGAGCCAGAAGCAGGTGCAGCAGCTCATCGCCGGCCCCGGCGTGTACATCTGCGACGAGTGCGTCGAGCTCTGCAACGAGATCATCGAGGAGCGACTCGCCGAGTCAGGTGAGGCCGAATCCACCGACTTCGAGTTGCCCAAGCCGCGTGAGATCTACGACTTTCTCGGCGAGTACGTCATCGGCCAGGAGGCCGCGAAACGCTCGCTCTCGGTCGCCGTCTACAACCACTACAAGCGCATCCGTGCCGGGCAGTCGCTCACCTCGGCCGACCAGCTCGCCGACGAGGTCGAGATCGCCAAGAGCAATATTCTGCTCATCGGCCCCACCGGGTGCGGCAAGACGTACCTCGCGCAAACTCTCGCGAAGCGCCTCAATGTGCCTTTCGCCGTGGCCGACGCGACCGCGCTCACCGAGGCCGGCTACGTCGGTGAAGATGTCGAGAACATCCTGCTGAAGCTTCTGCAAGCCGCCGACTTCGACGTCAAGCGGGCCGAGACCGGCATCATCTACATCGACGAGGTCGACAAGATCGCCCGCAAGGCCGAGAACCCGTCGATCACGCGCGATGTCTCTGGCGAGGGAGTGCAGCAGGCGTTGCTCAAAATCCTCGAAGGCACGGTCGCGAGCGTTCCCCCGCAGGGTGGGCGCAAGCATCCGCACCAGGAATTTATTCAGATCGACACGACGAACGTGCTGTTCATCGTCGCCGGGGCGTTCGCTGGGCTCGAAGACATCATTAGCCAGCGCGCGGGCAAGCGCGGCATCGGCTTCGGCGCCCCGCTGCACGACAAGGCGGAGGAGAAGAACCTTTTCAGCGAGGTCCTTCCGGAAGACCTGCACAAGTTCGGCCTCATCCCCGAGTTCATTGGCCGTCTGCCCGTGGTGACGACGGTCACGCCGCTCGACCGCACGGCGCTCATCGAGATTCTCACCGCACCCAAGAACGCGCTGGTGCGCCAGTACCAGCGCATGTTCGAGATCGACGGCGTGGAGCTCGAGTTCGAGCCGGATGCCCTCGACGCGATCGCCGATCTGGCCGTGCTGCGGCAGACCGGTGCGCGCGGGTTGCGCGCGATCCTCGAGGAGGTGCTCGGGCCGATCATGTTCGAGGTGCCCTCGAGCGACGAGGTCGGCCGCGTCGTCGTGACGCGGGGCGCTGTTATGGAGAACGCGGCACCCACGATCGTGCCGCGCCGCTCCTCGCAGCGCCGGGAGAAGAGCGCGTAGGCAAGAAGCGGAGAGAACGTGTCCAAGGCACTGCTGCAGGTCGGGCGAGTCGACGATTCAGGCGAGGGTGCCGGCCTACGACCAGAGAAGTTCAACCGACACACCTTCTGGTGCGGTCAGAGCGGGTCGGGCAAGACGTACGCGCTCGGCGTTGTTCTCGAGGAGCTGCTGCTGCGCACGAGCCTGCCCCTCGTCGTCATCGACCCGAATGCCGACTTCGTGCGCCTCGGTGAGATTCGAGAGGGAGTCGACGAAGCGGTGGCGAGGGAGCTCGCGAGCCGCGATGTGCGCGTGCTGCGCCCCAGCCACCTTCCCGGTGTGGAGCTTCGCACCCGGTTCGCGACCATGCTGCCCTCTTCGAAAGCCGCCATCATGCGTCTCGACCCCATCGTCGATCGTGCCGAGTACAACGCCTTCGTTCACCTCTCCGCCTCTCAGGACTCCGTCGACACGAGCACTCTTCTCGAGCAATTGCGGGCGTCGGGCAATCCTGCTCAGCGTGCGATCGCCGAGCGCATCGAGAACCTCGGTCTCCTCGACTGGCAGATCTGGGCCAACCAGAAAATCGCCGCGACAGACGTCGTCGCCGAGCGTCCCGATGCGACTGTGCTCGACGTCGGAGGCTTCTCGCACCCCGACGAATCGCTGTCCGTGATCCTCTCGGTGCTCGACGACCTGTGGGTGCGCCGCGAGGAGCGACGGCCGGTGTTGCTCGTCATCGACGAGGCGCACAACGTCTGCTCGCCCGAGCTCACCGGTACTCTCGCTACCGCGGTGCGCGAGCGCATCATCCAGATCGCCGCCGAAGGTCGCAAGTACGGCTTGTGGATGCTGTTGTCGACCCAGCGACCCTCGAAAGTGCATCCCGGCGTGATCTCCCAATGCGACAACCTGGGGCTCATGAAGATGAGTTCGCCCGCAGACCTTCACGAACTGGGGTCAGTCTTCGGGTTCGTGCCGGCCTCGCTCCTCGAACGTGCCGCGACCTTTCAGCAGGGTCAGGCGCTGCTCGCGGGCGGTTTCGCCCCCCACGACGGTGTGGTGCGCATGCGCGAGCGTTACACCCACGAGGGTGGGGCGGACGTTCGGGTGCCCATTCGGGGGTAGTGCGTGGAGGCGCGTGGCGCCGCGGCCTGCCGCTCTCACGAGTGGAGCCGGCCCGCCTCCGAGGTGCGGGGTGCTGCCGCTTCGCAGGTGGCGTGGCTACCCTGACGTCATGAGCGACTCCCTGCGCACCCGGTTGCGGGCACTGCCCGACTTTCCCGCCGACCTGCCGATCTTTGACCCGACGCGGGCGCCGGCCGCGGCCGAGGACCTGTTCGTCGAGTGGCTCGACGAGGCCCTGCACTTCGGCGTGCACCAGCCGCACGCGTGCACCCTCTCGACGGCCGGGCCGACGGGCCATGTCACGGCGCGCACCCTCATCCTCAAGGACCTCATCGACGGTCAGTGGGTGTTCGCGGGCGCCCGGTCCACGCGCAAGGGCATCGACCTGGCGGCCAACCCCTTCGCCGCGCTGACCTTTTACTGGCCGCAGCGGGGGCGACAGGTGCGCGTGACCGGCGAGGTCGAAGAGCTGCCCAGCGAGGTCGCCGCCGCCGACTGGGCCGCCCGGCCCGCCGTGACCGAGCCGCACAACCACGACTGGGCGGCGTGGGCACTCGCGCCCACCGAGGTGGAATTTTGGCAGGCCCGCCCCGACCGCCAGCACGTGCGCCACTGGTACCCCCAGCGCTGAGCCGCAGAGGCTGCTCAGCGCTAGGCTCGAGCCCGTGCTGCAGCCGATCATCGCCGGGGTCATCGGCGCGCTCACGGGGTTCGCGAGCTCGTTCGCCCTCGTCATCGCGGGGCTGCTGGCCGTGGGGGCGAGCCCGGCCGAGGCGGCGAGCGGCCTGCTCGCGCTGTGTATCGCGCAAGCGCTTCTCGCTGGCATCCTCTCGTGGCGTACCCGTCTGCCGCTGAGCTTTGCGTGGTCGACGCCCGGCGCAGCACTCCTCATCGCGGCTGAGGGCTCGACGGGCTCCTACGGTGCGGCGATCGGCGCCTTCATCGTGTGCGGCCTCCTGATCCTCGCGAGCGGCCTGTGGGGGTGGCTCGGCCGGGCGATGACGCGCATCCCGATGCCGCTTGCGGGGGCCATGCTCGCGGGCATCCTGTTCCCCATCTGCATCGCCCCGGTGACTGCGGCGATCCAAGAGCCCCTGCTCGCCGCGCCCGTCATCATCGTGTGGCTCCTGCTCGTGCGGTGGGCGCCGCGATGGGCGGTGCCGGCGGCCATGCTCGTCGCGATCGTCGGCGTCGTCATCTCGGCGGGTAGCGACTGGATGCTCGGCGCCACCCTCGCGCCGGGCCTCACCCTCACGATGCCGGCCCTCGACCCGCTCGTGATCGTGTCGCTCGGTGTGCCGCTGTACATCGTCACGATGGCGGGGCAGAACGTGCCGGGCTTCGCCGTGCTGACGACGCTCGGCTACCGCGACGTGCCCGCGCGGCGCATGCTCGCCGCGAGCGGCTTCGCGACCGCCGTCGCGGCACCGTTCGGCGGCTACGCCCTCAACCTCGCCGCCCTCACTGCGGCGCTCATGGCGGGCCCTGACTCGCACCCCGACCCCGCGCGGCGCTGGGTCGCGCCTGTCGCCGGGGGAGTCACGTACATCCTGCTGGGCCTGACCGCGGGCGTCGCCACCGCTCTCGTCGCGGCAGCCCCGCCCATCCTCATCATTGCAGTGGCGGGGCTCGCCCTGCTCGGGGCCTTCACAACGGGGCTCGTGAGCGCGTTCGAGGTTCCCGAGACGCGACTGACGGCAGCCGTGACGCTCATCGTCGTTGCCTCGGGCGTCGTGGTGCTCGGTATCGGCAGCGCCTTCTGGGGCCTCGTCGCCGGCGCGCTCGTCATGTTCGTCACCCGCCCGCGTCGCCCCAGGAGTATGGTCGAGGTCGCACCAGCGAAGGAGCCGGAATGACCGCCACCCCGCACGCCCGCACCGCCGACGCCGATCACCGCCGCGATGCCGCGATCGGCGCAGCCCGCAAGGGTGCGATCTACGGCATCATCATCTCGTTCTCGCTCGCCGCCGTTGTCGGCATCATCGCTCTGCTGAGCGGCGACTTCGGCGAGACTCAGGGCCGCATCGTGCTCACGACTCTGCTGCTCGGCGCGACGAGCATCACGGCGCTGTGCCACCTCGCGATCGCCGATCGCGCCATGCGCATCGTCGGTTTCGTCGGCCTCGCCGCGAGCACCGTCACTCTCGTGGCAGGCCTCGTGCTCATCTGGCGCGACTGGGATTCGCCCGGCTTCGACGACTGGTTGAAGGTCTTCCTGACCGCGGGCATCATCGCCGTGAGCTTCGCGCACGCGAACCTGTTGCTGCTGCTCGCCGGGCGACGGCGTGCGGTCATCCGCATCGGTCTCATGGTCACGCTCGTCATGATTGCGATTGTCGCCATCATGATCATTCTGCCCATCCTCAGCGAGGGTGACATTCCGGGCATCGACAACGAAGAGTGGTACTGGCGACTCTTCGGCGTCGTCGGAATTCTCGACGTGCTCGGCACGGTCGTCGTGCCCGTGCTGGCCATCTTCGTGAAGGACGCGCCCGCGATCGCGGTCGTCGACGGTGCGGATGCTGCTACCGGCGCCCCGGCGACAGCCGGGCACCTCGCGCTCACGCTGCCGGCCGACGTTGCCGAGGCGCTCGAGCACCGCGCCGCGGCCAACGGGGTGGATGCGGCCGAGGCCGCCGTCGCGGCCCTGCGCCGCGGCCTGCAGAAGCCGTGAGCACGAGCCTGACCCCATGACCGACCCGCAGAACGACCTGCCGCTCGACGCGCACTCGCACTCTGAGCTCGAGGCCGCGGGGTTGCAGTACGCCGCGCTCGACCAGGCCGACACAGCGTCCTTCGACCGGTGGCTGCAGGCGGCCTACCGTGGCTTCCACTTCGATGCGTTCACGCCAGAGCAGCTAGCGCAGTACCGCGAGGGCTTCGGGCCCACGCGGGCACTCGGCGTGTGGGACTCGACGACGGCCGAGCCCGAGCATCCGATCGCGACGGTCGCCTCATGGCGGTCGCCCGTGACGGTCGGCGATGCGCGCAGTGTCGAGGCCTGGGCGATCAGCCTCGTCTCGGTCGCCGCGACCCATCGCCGCCGAGGCGTCGCGCGGGCGCTGCTCGAAGGCGAACTGCGGGCAGCACACGCCGCGGGCATCCCGCTCGCCATGCTCACCGTCTCTGAGGCGACAATCTATGGCCGCTGGGGGTTCGGCCCCGCGGCGTACACGGCCGACTATCGCATCGACGCGCGCGGTCTGACGGTCACAGCACCTCTGCCCTCGGGTCGCGTGCATCGAGTGAGCACCGCTGCCCTGCGGCCGCTCGCCCCCGAGCTGACGAGGCGCGCGCACCAGCGGGAGTCGGGCGAAGTGCCGTTCGACACCCAGCAGTTCGACCGCATGTTCGCCCTCGCGGCGCGCACGGCCTCGCACGCCCCGAAGCTGCGGGCCGCGCGCTACGACGATGAGCATGGCGAGCCGCAGGGCTTCGTGCTCTACTCGGTCGCCGAGAACGAGGCGGATTTCGCTGACCACACCCTCACGGTCGAGTACCTGTGCGCGGCGACCGGCGACGCGTACGTAGCGCTCTGGCACTACGTGCTCGATCAGGATCTGGTGACGACCGTGCTGGCACACCTGAGGCCCGTCGACGAACCGCTGCCGTGGCTCGTCTCGAACCCGCGTGCCGTGCAGACCGTCGCCCGGCGCGAGCACTTGTGGCTGCGCGTGCTTGACGTGCCCGCGGCGCTCACTGCCCGCCGCTACGCCGCGGCTGACCGCGTGCTGCTGCGCGTCATCGACCCGCTCGGCTTCGCTGACGGCGCATGGATGCTCGCGACCGGTTCCGACGGCGCCGCGACGGTCACGGCGCACGCGGGCGACCCCGACGGCTCGGCCGTCCTTGACCTCGGCGTCGAGGCGCTCGGTGCTCTCATGCTGGGCGGCACCCCGGTCGAGGCGCTGCGCGTCGCCGGGCGCCTCGTGGAGGGCTCGCCCGGCTCAGCCGCCCGTCTCGAGGCGTTTCTGCACGTGCCGCGCGCGCCGTGGCTCAGTACGTGGTTCTAGGCTTCTCCGTCAGTCAGATGCGTGGTGTCGCAGACGTCGAGAAACGATCCAGCCTGACAGTGCTGGTATCGGCGCCAAAACTGCCGCGATAACGAGGATGCTCACTGCACTGAGGCCATCCCTGATCAAGACGCTCAGAGTTCCGATAATCGGTAGGGCTGGAGCTACCACAGCAAGAATGATCCCACCTCGAGAGTGGCGCGCCAGCGTCACTAGCCGCCTCCTGGGAAGGACACCGGGACGCACTCCGCGCCCGTTATCGATACTCCGGGAGTGGGACCATTGGGCCGGAAATAGACCCACAGTTCGTCATTACCTGGGCAACGGCCCACCTCACTGAGATATGAACTTGCGAAGGCCGCCACTACTCCAGCCACGGTGCAGGCAACCGTGCCGACAGCGCAAATGGCTGCGACGATGAGAGCCTGGCCGCCTCCGAGCAGAGCAGTCTGATCTGTCTGATTGAAGCTGATGGCTAGTCGGCCATCCTTCGCACCGACGCCGATGTGCGGTTGGACGGTTCCGTTCGTGGGTGAATACGAGTGGGGGAGGGTAAATTCACCGACTCCATTCGGTTCTACGAACGTGACTAGAGCCTCTCCGTTCACGTACTCAACGGTCCGCTCCCATCCCGCATGTGTCATCTCGGTGTCGATGGCATCAACAAGTGAGACGCCGTCGATGGACTGGTCCGCGGAGATTGCGGTACTCGGTGTGGGTGGGGAAGCCCCGATAACCAGAGCTATCGAGGCGAACAATGCGACTGTGCCCGTGATCATGCGATTCATGGATTTCTCCCGTTATCGACTGTTCTTAGGGTGCATCTATGGTGACCCTAGAAAGGGGGTAGACCGCTCATTCTCAGGCAATTCTCACGTATGCGTCCCGACTCGGTGAGCCCGCGCTGCGTCAGCATGCGTCGTGAAACTCACGACGAGAAGTTCACGTCGCCACCCCACAGCGCGGCGAACGCGGATCCGAACCAGTAGGCAGGCACTGCGCCGACAGCGATGACAGTGGCGATGACGATGACCGCCACAAGCGAGCCATCGCGTGCACGACGTCCGGCCTGGGGCGAGGCCAGCGCGAACGCTGCCCACGTGATGGCGCCGGTGCACGCGACCCAGATGACGGGTAACACGAACACCAGCAGGGGATATAGGAACAGCGTGAAGCCGGAGCCCACCACGTAGAACGGCAACCACATAATGAGGAACGTGCTGAGGAAGATCAGCACGGCAACACTGAGAGCCAGGTACGAGGCGCGGCTGAGTATTGTCATTCCGCTTCTCTCATGTGGGTCACGGCCAACTCGCCCTAGTCGGTGAGCCCGCGCCGCGTCAGCAGCGGCTCGATCACCGCATCGCGACCGCGGAACTCGCGGTACGCCTCCAACGGGTCGCGAGTGCCGCCGATGCCGAGAATGTACTCGCGGAACCGGTGGCCGTTCGCGCGGGTAAGACCACCGTTCTCGCGGAACCACTCGACCGTGTCGGCTTCGAGCACCTCGCTCCAGATGTAGCTGTAGTAGCCGGCGTCGTAGCCGCCCGAGAAGGTGTGCTGAAAGTACGTCGACGAGTACCGGGTGGGCACGGCGGGGTTGTCGAGGCCGACCCGAGCCAGGGCATCCGCTTCGAAAGCGGCGACGTCGGTGACCGCCTCGGCCTCCTCCGGGGTCAGTCGGTGCCAGGCCTGGTCGAGCAGGGTCGCCGCGAGGTACTCGGAGGTCGCGAAGCCCTCGCCCCACGTTTCGCTCGCCCGGATGCGGTCCAGCTTCTCGGCGGGGATCGGCTCGCCCGTGACGTGGTGCACGGCGTAGTCGTTCACGATCTCGGGCCAGAGCATCCACATTTCGTTGACCTGGCTGGGGAACTCGACGAAGTCGCGGTACACGTTCGTGCCCGTGAAATGCGGGTAGATGACGTGGGCGAAGAGGCCGTGCAGGGCGTGCCCGAACTCGTGGAAGAACGTGTTCACCTCGTCGAAGGTCAGCAGCGTCGGCTCGCCCGCGGCGGGCTTGGGCACGTTGAGGTTGTTGACGACGATGGTCGGATGCTCGAGCAACGAGTTCTGCCCGATGAGCTCGTTCATCCACGCGCCACCGCGCTTCGAGTCGCGCGTGTAGAGGTCAAGCAGGTAGAGGCCGAGCTCGCTGCCGTCCTCATTGCGCACCTCGAAGATACGCACGTCTTCCGTGTAGCCGACGAGGTCGTCGCGCTCGGTGAACGTGATGCCGTACACCGCGGTCGCAGCGGCGAAGACGCCCTTCTGCAGCACGCGCTCGGCCTCGAAGTACGGGCGCAGCGCGGCCGTGTCGACGTCGAACTCCGCGGCGCGCACCTTCTCGATCCAGTACGGCCAGTCGTGCGCTTCGATGGGGTGACCGGCGAGGGCCTCGAGCTTCGCCTGCTCAGCGCGCGCGTTGCGCGCGGCGGCGGGTGCGAGCGTGGTCAGCATCGCCGCGATGTTCTCGGGCGTCTTGGCCGTCTGGTCGGCCGCGACGAACGCGGCGTGGCTGTCGAAGCCGAGCAACCGTGCCCGCTGCGCGCGCAGCCGTACGATCTCGAGCAGCACTTCACGATTGTCGTGGTCGCCGCCGCGGGTGCCGCGAGCACGCGAGGCCTCCATGATGCGGGCACGCACGTCGCGGTTCGTGAGCGACGACAGGTACGGATGCCCGGTCGGCAGCACGAGCGTCACGAGGTACCCGTTCTCGAGCCCGCGGTCGCGCGCCGCGCCCTCGGCCGCCGAGAGCTCGCCCTCGCTCAAGCCGTCCAGCTCCTCGCGCGTGGCGACATGCACAGCGAGCTCGTTGGTGTCGGCGAGCAGGTTCTTCTCGAACTTGGTGGTGAGCGTCGACAGTCGCCCGTTGATCGCGCTCAGTCGCGTCTTCTGCTCGTCGTCAAGGCCCGCGCCCGCGAGCGTCATCTGCGTGTGGTGGCGCTCGATGAGGTAGCGCTGCTCGGCAGTGAGGTCGAGCGCATTTCGCTGCGCGTGCAGCTGGTCGATGCGCCAGTAGAGGGCGGCGTCGAGCATGATGGCGTCCTCGTGCGCGGAGAGCCGCGGGGCGAACTCCTCTTCGAGCGCGTTCGTCGCGTCGCTCGAGTCGGCACTCGACTGGTTGGAGAAGACGCGCAGCACGCGCATGAGCAGCTGACCGCTGCGCTCGAGCGGCACCATCGTGTTGTCGAAGGTGGGCGACTCGGTCTGCGCGGTGATCGCCTCGATCTCGTCGAGCTGCTCGGCCATGCCGGCCTCGATGGCCTCCGCGTAGTGCTGCTCGCCGATCTCGGCGAAGGGCGGCAGTTGGTAGGGGAGCGTGCTCGGCGCGAAGAAGGGGTTGGTCATGCGGCCAGCCTAGAGCCGGGCATCCGGACGTTTCGTCACGACCATCAGGACTGACGCGCACATGCAAAGAAACAATTGCAAACAAGTGGTTGCAAAGAAGTCTTTGCATTGCTACTGTTGCCGCCATGGGAACCAGCGCACACGACCCCGAGGGCCGCATTGCCGACCTCGACGGTCTCAAGGCGCTCGCGCACCCGGTGCGTGTGCAGATCATCGAGGCCCTCTCGACGTACGGCCAGCACACCGCGAGCAGTCTCGCCGAGCGTCTGGGCGAGTCGAGCGGTTCTACGAGTTACCACCTGCGCCAGCTCGAGAAGCACGGCTACGTGCGGGAGGTCGCCGAGCGCGGCACCGCGCGCGAGCGGTGGTGGGAGCGCGTGCCCGGCGCCATCCAGATGGGCAGCCCCGAGCTCGACCAGAACGAGGCCGGTCGACAGGCCAGCCGCGTCATCATGCGCGAATGGCTGCACCACCGCGAGGCGGGGGTGCGCGACATCGTCGAGCGCGGCATGACCGAACTCGACCCCCAGTGGCGTGACGCGACCAACCTGCAGTCCGCCAGTGTCCACGTGACCGCCGAGCAGCTGAGCGACCTCAACGAGCAGATCGTGGGGCACATCACCAGCTTCGCTCGTGAGCACCGCGGCCAACGGGTCGTCGGTTCCCGACCCGTCCAACTGCAGTACTTTGCCTTCCCCGTGCTCGATGGGCACGAGATCAGAGAAGAAGAGACACCATGACCACCGTCACCCTCTCCGCAGCGGACTGCTGCGCCCCGCGCACGCGTCGCCTGCCGGTGCTGCGGCGACTGGTGCTTGCGACCGGGCTCGCGCTCGTCGCCTGGAGCCGCCGGCCGCAGCGGCTCGTCAGTCACGAGGTGCAGGCGCGCAGCATCCAGGCCGAGTTGGCGAGAGTGCGCGCGGCTGAGCCGTTCCGGTACGGCATCGCGCAGTGACGCTCAGCGGGGCGTATCGCCGTCGGTAACCTCGATGGCGCCGTCGGCGCCCTGGCGGATGACCGTTCCATCGTCGAGCTCGACGACAGGCCGCCCCTCCAACCAGGTGAGGGTCCAGCGCCACATGCTGGTGTCGCGACCGAACAGTTCGCCCTCGACGGCGCGCACAGCGGCGCGAACGTCAGGGCTGAGGCGGGCGGGCGGCTCCGCGCCGACCGTCCATCGGGTTCCGAGCTGCATCGCTCAGTCCTCCTCGGTGGTGATGGAGTGCAGTCGTGGTGGAGTGCGGTGGCGACACCGATGCTACCCGTCCGTCTCCTGCTCGTACGTGACCCAGGTGGTGCGCGTCGCCAGTCGGTCGTAGACCCGCTGGGCCCGCTCGTTGTCGGCCGCGGTGATCCAGCGCAGCGTGCCTCCACCGTGCGCGGCGGCGTGGGCAGAGATCGCGTCGAGGAGGGCGGTGCCGATGCCCGACCCGCGGTGTGTCGGATCAGTGTAGAGGTCGTCGAGAAACCAGCCCGGCCCCGCGGTGAAGGTGTCGGGCTGCTCGCGCACGTGCGCGAACCCGACGACGACTCCGTCGGCCTCGGCGAGGAACGCCGTGACCGGATGCCCGGGGTCGAGAATCCACGCCCACACCCCGTCGAGCACCGCATCGTCGAAGGCCGTCTCGTAGAACACGCCGTACGCGGCGAAGAGCTCGCGCCAGCGCTCTGCGTCGCCGGGGGTTGCCTGTCGAATCGTGAGGCCGCTCTCGCTCATGCTCGAAGGCTACTCGGCGTGGGCGTCGCGTGCGGCCTCAGGCCTCTGGCTGCTCGGCGAGCTCGATCGCGGTAATCGCGACCGAGTCTCCATCGTTGATGTCGAGGGTGTCGATGCGCCCGACCGCCTTGAGGTCGCCCGCCGCCTCAGCGAGCAGCATGGGGGCCGAGAGCGTCGCATGCGTGATGGCCGTCTTCTGCGAGACCTTCGCATCCGTCTTGGCGCGTCGGATGCCGATGAGCGCTTCCGAGACGAGCGGCAGTAGACCCGTGGGGTCCTCGGTGCTGACCTCGTCGACCGTGGGCCAGGCAGCGACGTGCACGCTGCCGTCGTGGGTCCAACTCCACACTTCCTCGGTCGCGAAGGGCAGCACGGGGGCGAACAGTCGCACGAAGACGTCCATCGCGAGGTGCAGCGCGGCCACGGCACTCGCCTGACCCTCCGCGCCCTGCGAGCCGTAGGCGCGCTCCTTGACGAGCTCGAGGTAGTCGTCGGTGAAGGTCCAGAAGAACTGCTCGCTCACTTCCAGCGCGCGTGCGTGGTCGTACTCATCGAGCGCCTTCGTGGCGACGCGCACGACCTCGGCGAGCGTGGCAAGCATGTCGCGATCGAGCGGCTCGGTGATCGCGCTGGCACTGAGCGCATCGACGCCGCCGTGCCCGGCCGGCGCCTCGAAGGAGTGCACGAACTTGGCCGCGTTGAGCACCTTGATCGCCAGGCGGCGGCCGATCTTCATCTGCTTGGGGTTCTGCGCATCGAAGGCGGCGTCGGTGCCGAGGCGTGAGGAGGCCGCCCAGTACCGCACGGCGTCGCTGCCGTGGTCGTCGAGCATCGCGGCGGGCGTGACGACATTGCCCTTCGACTTCGACATCTTCTTGCGGTCGGGGTCGACGATGAAGCCCGAAATGCCCGCGTGCTTCCACGGCACCGTGCCGTGCTCGAGCTCGGCACGCAGGACCGTCGAGAACAGCCACGTGCGGATGATGTCTTGCCCCTGACTGCGCAAATCGTAGGGGAAGACGAGGTCGAAGAGCTCAGCATCCTCTTCCCAGCGCCCGGCGATCTGCGGGGTGAGCGACGACGTCGCCCAGGTGTCCATGATGTCGACCTCGCCGATAAAGCCGTTCGGCTGGCCGCGCTGCGCCTCGTCGAACCCGGGGGCCGGCATCGAGGAGGGGTCGACGGGCAGTGAGTCTTCCGACGGCACGATCGGGTCACCGGTCTGCTCGCCGTCGACGTCGAGCCGATACCAGACAGGAATCGGCACGCCGAAGAAGCGCTGCCGCGAGATGAGCCAGTCGCCCGAGAGGCCGCCCACCCAGTTCTCGTAGCGCACGCGCATGTGGTCGGGGTGGAAGGCGACCTCGCGCCCGCGCTCGAGCAGGCGCTCGGCGAGCTGCTCGTCGCGGGCGCCGTTGGCGATGTACCACTGACGGGTGGTGACGATCTCGAGCGGCTTGTCGCCCTTCTCAAAGAACTTCACCGGGTGGGTGATGGGGCGCGGCTCGCCCTGCAGGTCGCCCGACTCGGTGAGCAGCTCGACGATGCGCGCCTTGGCGCTGAAGACGGTCTTGCCCGCGAGCTCGGCGTACGTCTCGGCTGCGGCACCCTCGATGCCCTGCGGCGGCTCGGCCAGAATGCGGCCGTCCTTACCGAGGACGGGCCGCAGCGGCAGGCCCAGCTCGCGCCACCACACGACGTCGGTAACGTCGCCGAAGGTGCACACCATCGCGATGCCCGAGCCCTTGTCCTGCTGCGCGAGGCGGTGCGCGACGACGGGCACCTCCACGCCGAACAGGGGGGTGGTCACGGTCGTGCCGAAGTACGGCTGGTACCGCTCATCATCCGGATGCGCGACCAGGGCCACACAGGCGGGAATCAGCTCGGGGCGCGTGGTCTCGATCTCGATCGTGCCCGCGCCGTCCGGCTGGTGGAACGACACCCGGTGGTACGCGCCGGGCATCTCTTTGTCTTCGAGCTCGGCCTGCGCGACGGCGGTGCGGAACGTCACGTCCCACAGGGTGGGCGCGTCAGCGCGGTACGCCTCGCCACGCGCGAGGTTGCGCAGGAAGGCGCGCTGGGCCGCGCGCTGGGCGGCGTCGCCGATCGTGCGGTAGGTCTGGGTCCAGTCGACGCTGAGGCCCAGGGTGCGCCACAGGTCTTCGAACTGCTTCTCGTCCTCCACGGTGAGGCGCTCGCACAGCTCGATGAAGTTGCGGCGGCTGATCGGCAGCTGGTCGGCAGCCTTGGAGGCCTTGTTGTCGCCGCCCTCGAAGGGCGGCGTGAAGTCGGCGTCGTAGGGCAGGGTGGGGTCGCAGCGCACGCCGTAGTAGTTCTGCACGCGGCGCTCGGTGGGCAGGCCGTTGTCGTCCCAGCCCATCGGGTAGAAGAGGTGCCGGCCGCGCATGCGCTGGTAGCGGGCCGCGAGGTCCATGTGGGTGTAGCTGAAGACGTGGCCGATGTGCAGCGAGCCCGAGGCGGTCGGCGGCGGGGTGTCGATCGCGTAGACCTGCGCCTTGCCGGCCGTCAGCGCAGCATCCCGATCGAAGCGGTAGATGCCGGTCTGCTCCCAGGCCTCGCCCCACTTCGCTTCGAGACCTTCGAGGGCGGGCTTGTCGGGAAGGGGTGCAGGGCTCATCGGCAGATCTCGTCTCGCTATAGGCGGCACCGTGTCAGCGGTAAGGGTGCCTGAGTGTGGGATGTGCCCCCATCGTACCGAGACGCGCTGGGGTCTAGCGTCGAGATATGTCTGACACGACGCCTCCGCCCGCACCGCCCGCCCGGTACGACGACCTCCGCGCCGTCTACGTCAACTGCACGCTCAAGCGCAGCCCCGAGCTCAGTCACACCCAGGGGCTCATGGACCGCAGCATCGCCCTGATGCGCTCGCAGGGCGTGACCGTCGACAGTCTGCGGCTCGTCGACCACACCGTTCCGCCGGGTGTCTATCCCGACATGCGCGAGCACGGCTGGGAGGCCGACGAGTGGGTCGACCTGTGGCCGCGCGTGCGCGAGGCCGACATCCTTGTTGTCGGCACGCCGCTCTGGCTCGGCGAGGTGTCGTCGCAGCTGCGCGTGCTCATCGAGCCGCTGTATGCGATGAGCGGCATGACGAACGAGAGCGGCCAGTACGTCTACTACGGCAAGGCGGCCGGGATGCTCGTCACGGGCAATGAAGACGGCGTCAAGCACTCCGCCGTGTCAACGCTGTAGGCCCTGCAGCACATCGGCTACACGATCCCGCCCGCCGCCGACGCGGGCTGGATCGGCGAAGTCGGACCCGGCCCGAGCTACCTCGACGAGGGCTCGGGTGGGCCCGAGAGCGACTTCACCAACCGCAACACGACGTTCATGACCTGGAACCTGCTGCACACCGCGCGGCACCTGAAGGACGTCGGCGGCATCCCCGCCTACGGGAACGTGCGCGAGCAGTGGTCGCAAGGTGAGCGGTGGGGTTTCGACGCCAACCCCGAGTACCGGCAGCCGGGCGATCAGCCGCGCGACGCGTAAGCGGCAGGGTCTGGCTCAGCTAACGCGCCAGGGTCGTCCTCGTCCTTATCGACGCGGAGGCGCACCGCGATGAGTGCGCTCACGAGTGTGATGAGCGACATCGCGGCGAGAACGATGCCCGGGTGCCACCAGGCGTTGCCCGAAGCTTCGCCGATCGTGAGCGTCAGGGCAGGCACGAAGCCCGAGATCACCGCCGCGATCGAGTAGGCGAAGCCGAGCGCCGAGTAGCGGTACCGCTCGTCGAACATCTCGGTGTAGATGCCGCCGAGCGCCGCCCAGCTCATGGTGGGCAAAATGCCGCCGATGATCATCATCGCCACCAGCACGCCGAAGTCGGCGAACTGCAGGAAGTAGTAGAGCGGGAAGGCCACGAGCAGGGTGCCGAGGGCTCCCCACGCGACGACGGTGCCGGATCCGATTTTGGTCGCCCAGGCGCCGAACAGCGGAATGGTGATGAGCTGCAGGAGCCCGCCGATCGTCGTGGCGATAAGCAGTTCGTAGTACTCGAAGCCGAGCTGAGCCACGCCGTAGTTGATCGTGTACGTGTTCATGAGCGAGTACGAGCCGATGCCGAGCAGGGCGACGCCGACGGCCACGATGATCGAGACCGGTTGTGCACGCAGCAGGGCGGCGAGCGGAACGCGGGGGCGACGCTCGGTCGCGGCGACGGCCCGGAACACCGGTGTCTCGGTGACGGTGACCCGCAAGTACAGCGAGACGAGCAACAGCGGAATCGCCGTGAGGAACGGCAGTCGCCACGCCCACTCACTGATCTCTTCATTCGTGAGGGCGAGCGTGAGCCAGATGAACGCGGTGGCCGAGAGGATGGAGCCGATCGGCGACCCCAACTGGGGCATGGCTGCGGCAAAGGCGCGCTTGGCGCGCGACTCGTGCTCGGTCGCGATGAGCACCGCGCCGCCCCATTCGCCGCCGAGGGAGATTCCCTGCAGCAGACGCAGCACCACGAGCAGCACCGCGCCGAACCAGCCGGCCTGCTCGTAAGTCGGAAGCACGCCGATGAGGCCCGTGGCGACACCCATGAGGGTCACCGTGAAGATGAGCGTGGTGCGGCGCCCCAGCCGGTCGCCGAGGTGGCCGAAGATGATGGCGCCGACGGGGCGGATCACGAAGGCGAGCGCGATCGAGAGGAACGCCGCGAGTGTGCCGCCAAACCCGCCGAGCGGATCGAAGAAAAGTGGGCCCACGAAGAAGGCCGCGAAGTAGGCGTAGATATAGAAGTCGTACGACTCGAGCGACGTGCCAACGAGAGATGCCCATCGCGCGCGACGCGCGACGCGGGGGTCGGAGGGTGCTGCCACGGCTGCCGAGGGCGACGCCGTGACCGAGGGGGACGTGGTGGGCGCTTTGCCACGAGAATTATCAGTCACAAGTCCTCCAGCGTAACGGCGACGCTCAGCATTCCCGTTCGGGCTACTCAGAGCTCGGGTGGAGTGGTGTGCAGCGTGTCGATGAGGGCGCGAAACCGTGGACTGGGCGACACGCTGTAGGCGACAGCGAGTGCCCGGCAATAACGCTCCAAGGCGCGCACCGCCTCGCCGTGATTGCCCGCCCTGATGTGCAGCCCGCAGAGGGTGGCGTGAGCGGTTTCCCGCAGGGGTTCGTTGCGAATCGCCGCCAGCACGGCCTGCATGGCGAGGTGCGGACGATCGTTGAGCGAGAGTGCCGCGGCCAAGGCTTCCAGGGCCTCGGCCCGCATCAAGCGCCAGTCTTCGGCCTGTTCCAGCGCCCAATTATCGTACGAGTCAGGCAAGAGGTCGAGTTCCAACTGAGTGATCACGGCGCGTGTGTCGTCGTCGGTGAGGGCTCCGGCGAGACCGGCTGGCCCGAGCACGTGCTCAGCGCTCGTGCGCGCCTGGCGATAGTCGACCACGCAGGTGGGGTCGAGTTGGAGACCGCTGTCCCGCACGTCCACTAGAGCACGCGCCTCGGGTGCGAGTCGCGCGAGAGTGGAGCGCAGTCGCATGGCGCCGAACGATCGGGATGCTTCGGGCCACAGGCTGCAGGCGATGGAGCTGCGAGAGGTCAGCCGCTCACGGATGGCGAGGTAGCCCAGCAGCCGTTGCGCGGCCGGTGTGCTCGCGACGGAGTGCCCCTCCGCGTCGGTCAGGTCGAACGCTCCCAGCACGTGCAGCTCGCCTGTGGTCATGAACGACCTTCCCTGCGGCGAAGGCTAGCCCTGCTGCCTGCGTGCCTCCACAGGCTGGCGCACGCGGAGGAGGCCGGCGCCCGCGAGCACGAGCGCGAGGGCGAGGCCGCCGAGAGCGGCGTGCACGGGCGTGGGACCGGTCACGGCGAGAATATCCTCGTCGTTCTCGACCGCGCCCTCACCGGTGCCGTCGCCGCCACCCTCTTCCTCGGTGTCAGCGGGCACGAACAGAGTGGTCATCTGGGTCTCGCACTCCAGGAGCGTTCCGCCCCCGTTCACACTGTTGTTGCACTGGTTGACCGTCACCGGCAGAGCCGAGCTGATGGTCGAGGTGCCGACCGTGCAGTTCATGCTGACCTGCGTACCGCCATTCATGCTGTCGTTGCACTGCGTGATGGTGGCGTCGGTCGTCGCCTGAGCGGGATCGCACGCAGAACCGGCCGGGAACGTCAAGGAATCGAACGAGTTGTTGCACTGATTCACGGTGGGCGCACTCGTCGTGCCTGCCCCCGTGATGGTGTTGATCACTTCGACGCTGCAGTGCATCGTGCTGCCCCCGCCCTCACCGGTCCCGTTGCACTGCTCGACCAGGTCGGTGAGAAAGTCGAAGCTCTGCACGGTCGGCTCGCCGGAGCACGTGGTCACGGTGCCGGCGGCGCCGCTGCAGACGAGGGTGGATACGGTCGAGCTCATCGCACCGGTGTCCAGATCGAGGAAGTTCTCGACCGTGATCTGGCAATTGACGCCTTGGCCTCCGACATTGAACACGCCCTCGCACTGCTCAAACGGTGCAGCGCTCGCCGGGGAGCTGAATCCGCCCACGCTCAGAAGGGCACCCGCCAACACCGCGATCCCCATCAGACTCAGGGCTCTCGAGAATATGGATGGTGTGCGGCGTTGTGTGCTGATCACTGTTCCCCCGAACGGCAAAGGCTGCGCAGTCCCCCCGCGCATCTTTCAGAGTGACCCCCTGTGCGTGACGCCAGCGTGACCGTGGCGTGACGGCGCCGCTGGTCGGCCTCGGGTGTTCGTTTCGCGCACACTCCAGGTGCCCTACCATGGGTGAATCGACTGCGATCCGGCCATCACCGGGGAGTCCTCGGAAGAACGCTCACCGTAGGTGGGGTACTAGACCCGAGCGGGGCAGGCCCGTCACAGCCGCAGAAGAGAGGCCCGAGCATCCGGAACCGACCGTCGTGGAAGCGGCAGTGCGCGACCGGGGTGACGAGGGCAAGCGGGGTGGTACCGCGGCAGTCCCATCGGGCGCTGTCGTCCTCGCGGTGAGTGTGCATGTGACACGACCGGAGACACCATGGGCTACCCCCTTCACCGCGACGAGAGCGGCGTCGCCGCTTCACCCAGCTTCCCCGTGCTCGAGCACGAGGTGCTCGACTACTGGGCGACGCACGACACCTTCCGCCGCTCGATCGCGCAGCGCGAGGGCTGCGACGAGTGGGTCTTCTACGACGGCCCGCCGTTCGCCAACGGCCTGCCGCACTACGGCCACCTGCTGACGGGGTATGCCAAAGACGTGTTCCCGCGGTTCCAGACGATGCGCGGCAAACAGGTGCACCGCCGGTTCGGGTGGGACACCCACGGGCTGCCCGCCGAACTGGAGGCGATGAAGCAGCTCGGCATCACCGAGAAGGCCCAGATCGAAGAGATGGGCATCGAGGCGTTCAACGCCAAAGCCCGCGAGAGCGTGCTCCGCTACACCGACGAGTGGCAGAACTACGTGACGCGTCAGGCGCGCTGGGTCGACTTCGAGAACGACTACAAGACGCTCGACATCACGTTTATGGAGAGCGTGCTGTGGGCTTTCAAGACCCTGCACGATCGCGGGTTGGCGTACGAGGGCTACCGCGTACTGCCGTACTGCTGGCGCGACGAGACACCGCTCTCGAACCACGAGCTGCGCATGGACGACGACGTCTACCAGATGCGGCAAGACCAGTCGGTGACCGTGACCTTCCCGCTCGTCGGCGCGAAGGCCGAGGCGCTTGGGCTGACCGGTGTCAAGGCGCTCGCCTGGACGACGACGCCGTGGACGCTGCCGACGAACGCGGCGCTCGCCGTGGGGCCCGAGATCGTCTACGCCGTCCTCCCGGCCGGTCCCCACGGCGCGACGGATGCGCGGGGCGCGTCGAGCGCGCAGGATGCGGTCGCGGGAGAGTCGCTGTACCTGCTCGCCGCCGACACGATCGCCGCCTACGCCAAAGATCTCGGCTACGAGTCGGCAGCGGATGCGCAGGCCGCGGTCACCCGCACCGTGATGGGTGCCGAGCTCGGGGGCGTGCACTACGACCGTCTGTTCGACTACTACGCCGACGTTGAGACGTACAGCATGCAGAACGCCTGGCAGATCCTCGTCGCCGACTATGTCGCCACGGGGGAGGGCACCGGCATCGTGCATCAGGCCCCCGCCTACGGCGAAGACGACCAGAACGTGTGTGCTGCGGCGGGCATCCCCGTCATCATCTCCGTCGACGATGGCGGCAAGTTCCTCGATCAGGTGAGCGATGTCGCGGGCCTGCAGGTGTTCGAGGCGAACAAGACGCTCACCGGGCTGATCCGCGAGGCCGGGCGCCTACTACAGGTGCGCAGCTACGAGCACAGCTACCCGCACTGCTGGCGCTGCCGCACCCCGCTCATCTATAAGGCTGTCTCGAGCTGGTTCGTGAAGGTCACCGAGATTCGCGACCGGGCGCTCGAGCTCAACGAGCAGATCACGTGGGTTCCCGAGAACGTCAAGCACGGCCAGTTCGGCAAGTGGCTCGAGGGCGCCCGCGACTGGTCGATCAGCCGCAACCGCTACTGGGGCAGCCCGATTCCCGTGTGGAAGAGCGACGACCCGAACCACCCGCGTGTTGACGTCTACGGCTCCCTCGCCGAACTCGAGGCCGACTTCGGGCGGTTGCCGCGCAACGCCGACGGCGAGGTCGATCTGCACCGCCCCTTCATCGACGAGCTCACGCGCCCGAACCCCGACGACCCCACGGGGGCATCGACGATGCGGCGCATCGAAGACGTCTTCGACGTGTGGTTCGACTCGGGCTCGATGCCGTTCGCGCAAGTGCACTACCCCTTTGAGAACGCCGAGTGGTTCGACAGTCACAACCCTTCCGACTTCATCGTCGAGTACATCGGGCAGACCCGCGGCTGGTTCTACACGATGCACGTGCTCGCGACGGCGCTGTTCGACCGGCCCGCCTACAGCCAGGTCATCAGTCACGGCATCGTGCTCGGCAACGACGGTCAGAAAATGTCGAAGAGCCTGCAGAACTACCCCGACGTCGGCGAGGTCTTCGAGCGCGACGGGGCCGACGCCATGCGCTGGTTCCTCATGTCGAGTTCGGTGATCCGCGGTGGCAACCTCGTCGTGACCGAGGAGGGCATTCGCGCGAGCGTGCGCGAGTTCCTGCTGCCCCTGTGGAGCACGTACTACTTCTTCGGCCTCTACGCGAACGCGGGAGAGATCGCGGATGCCCGCTGGCGCACCGACTCGCCCCACGTTCTCGACCGCTACCTGCTCGCCAAGACGCGCGATCTCATCGAGACCGTGACGGCCGAGCTCGAGGCGCTCGACAGCCCGCTCGCAGCGGCCGCCGTGCGCGACTTCGCCGACGTGCTCACCAACTGGTACGTGCGCCGCAGTCGCGAGCGCTTCTGGGCGGGCGACGACCGGGATGCGATCGACACCCTGTACACGGTGCTCGAAACGCTCGCACGCATCGCGGCCCCGCTCGCGCCGCTCGTGACCGAGGAAGTGTGGCGCGGCCTCATCGGCGGCGAGAGCGTGCACCTCACCGACTGGCCCGAGGCGAGTGCGTTCCCCGCCGACGCGGCTCTCGTCGCGTCGATGGATCGTGTGCGGGCGATCGCCAGCAGCGGGCTCGCGCTGCGCAAGGCCCAGGGCCTGCGCGTGCGCCTTCCCCTGCAGCGGCTCACGGTCGTCACGCCGGAGGCCGCCGCGCTCGAGGCCTTCAGCGACATCGTGCGTGACGAGCTCAACGTCAAGAGCGTCGACCTCGTCGAGTTCGACGACTCGCTCGCCGAGAGCTACGGCATTACGCGCCGACTCGCCATCAATGCACGCGCCGCCGGTCCGCGCATCGGCAAGCAGGTGCAGCAGGTCATCGGTGCGGCCAAGGCCGGTGACTGGTCGGTGGAGGGTGAGGGTGTCGTCGTGGGCGGTGTCGCCCTGCAGTCCGGCGAGTTCACGCTTGAACTCGAACTTGCCGACCCGACCGCGGCGGTCGCGTTCCTGCCCGGCAGGGGCTTCGTGCTGCTCGACACGGCGGTCACCCCCGAACTCGCGGCCGAAGGCCTCGCGCGTGACGTCATCCGTGCTGTTCAACAAGCCCGCAAGGATGCCGGGCTCAATGTGAGCGACCGCATCGCGCTGGCGCTCGGCTCGGAGGACGCCGACACGCGCGCCGCGATCGAAGCCCACCGCGAGCTCATCAGCGGCGAAGTGCTTGCCACGTCGCTCGACGTCGGCCAGGCTGACGACGGCACCGCGGTCGCGGTGGGCGAGGGGGCATCCGTGACAATCTCGGTGGTGCGCGCATGAGCGCCGAGCAGGAAGCCATCGACCGCGCCGACGCTGAGCGCGTCTACGCCGAGCTTCTCGCCCGCGTCGGCGAATCGGCCCCCCGCCCGCGACTTGCTCCGACGCGCCGCGGCGCCGAGCTGCTGGGTGACCCGCAGCGCAGCTACGCGATCATCCACGTCACCGGCACGAACGGCAAGACGACGACGAGTCGCATCGCCGAGAGCATCCTGCGCGCCTACGGGCTGCGCACCGGCTTGCTCACGAGCCCGCATCTCGTGCGCGTCAACGAGCGCATCATGATCGACGGTCAGCCCATCAGTAATCGCGCGCTCGCCGACAACTGGGCCGACATCGCCCCGTACCTGCTTATGGTCGACGCCGAGCTGGCCGCGAACGGCGAAGACCCTCTGACCTACTTCGAGGCACTCACGCTGCTGGCCTTTGCCTCCTTCGCCGACGCCCCGGTCGATGTCGTGGTGCTCGAGGTCGGCATGGGCGGTGAGTGGGATTCGACGAATGTCGCTGACGGCGACGTCGCCGTGTTCACTCCGATCGACCTCGACCACCAGGCCCGGTTGGGGCGCACAGTCGGCGAGATCGCGCGCACCAAGGCGGGCATCATCAAGCCCGCCGCGGTCGTCGTCAGCGCTCTGCAGCAGACGGAGGCCATGGACGAGCTCGCGCGCGCCGCCGAGCACGACGAGGCCTCGCTGCTGTGCGAGGGAGTTGATTTTGCCCTGCGGGATGCCCGGCTCGCGGTCGGCGGCCAGGTCATCGATGTGCGAGGCCGGGCGGGGGAATACCGCGACCTCTTCCTACCCCTCTTCGGCGAGCACCAGGCGCAGAACGCAACGGTCGCGATCGCTGCCGTCGAGTCGTTCCTGGGCGACGGCTCGCAGCCCCTGGCCGACGACGTGCTCACCGAGGGTCTCGCCTCGGTCACGAGCCCTGGGCGCCTCCAGGTGCTCGCGACCGAGCCGAGTCTCATCGTCGATGCGGCGCACAACCCGCACGGCGCGCGCGCTCTCGCCTCGACCCTGCTGGGCTCGTTCGTCTTCGACTCGATCACGGCGATCGTGGGGGTGCTCGACGATAAGGACGCCCACGGCATCATCGAGGCACTCGACCCGGTGGTGACCCGGTTCGTCGTCACGCGCTCCGATTCTGAGCGCGCGCTCGGCGTCGAGGAGCTCGCCGAGATCGTGACCGCCATCGCCGGCCCCGACCGTGTGCGCATCGAGCCCGAACTCGCGGTCGCCCTGGCCGAGGCGCGTGATGAGGCGGGCGCGGGTGATGCGGTCCTTGTGACCGGTTCCATCTCACTCGTCGGTCAGGCGATGCTCATGAGCGCCGAGCAGGATGGAGAGTCGTGACCGAGAATTCCCCCACCGACCCGACCGGTTCTGAGCCGCAGCAGCCTTCCGCCCGTCGACCGCGCCGCGAGCGTACCGCGACGGAGTCTCTTCTGGTCGTCACTCTGACCATGGAGCTGCTCGTCGTCGTCTTCGGCATGCTCGCCATCAACGGCCTCGGCGTGCTGTCACCGGCTGCCGTCTTCGGCGGGGGCGGCGTGCTCGTGCTCCTCCTCATCATCGGCGTACGCGTCGCCCGCTACCGCTGGGGCGTCTGGTACACCGGAGCGCTGCAGATTCTTCTGCTCGCCACGGGATTCATCGAGGTGCTCGCCGCCGTGACGGCCGCCATCTTCGTGGGATTCTGGATCTACGCCGTTGTGCGGGGCGGGCAGCTCGAGGCAGCCAAGCGGTCGGCGCAGGAGTAGCGCCGCGCGTGGCGAGGGGTGCCGCCTGCACCGTCATCCATCCACCATCGAACGCATCAGGAGACCCGACATGACCACGACCGTGGAAGAAACCCTCGTCCTCATCAAGCCCGACGGGGTCGCTCGCAATCTGACCGGCGAGATTCTCGCGCGCATCGAGGCGAAGGGATACCAGCTCGTCGACATCCGCCTCGTGCAGCCCGACCGCGACCTGCTTGCCCAGCACTATGCCGAGCACGAGGGCAAGCCGTTTCACGAGCCGTTGCTCGAGTTCATGGAGTCCGGCCCGGTCGTCGCCATCCGCCTGGCCGGCAACCGCGTCATCGAGGGTTTCCGCTCCCTCGCGGGCACGACCGACCCGACGACGGCCGCGCCCGGCACGATTCGCGGTGACCTCGGCCGTGACTGGGGTCTGAAGGTTCAGCAGAACCTCGTGCACGGGTCTGACTCGGTCGAGACGGCACAGCGCGAGCTCGCCCTCTGGTTCGCCTGAGCGCAGCGTGACCATCGGCGCAGCGTAGCCAGCGGCGCGGACTGCCCCGCGGCGCCGTACCTCAACCCAGGAGGCTCGGCAGCAGCGTGGGAAACTGCAGCAGTATCGCGACCGCGATTCCGGCGACGTTCAGAAAGACGATCGTCCACGTGAAGGGCCAGACCGCGGCCGCACGGCGCTGAACGCGCCCGCCGTGCGGGCTGAGCATGCCCTGCGAGAGCAACCACATCAGCAGCCACCAGAACATCGGGATGACGGCGATCCACACGAGCATGCACCACGGGCACAGCGAGCCGATGACGTAGACGCTCTGCTGGAACAGCCAGAGCACGAACACCCAGGCCAGGGTGACCCCGCCGAGGAAGGCCGCCCAGAACCAGCGCGCGAACTGGGCGCCCGCCAGGAGGGCGACGCCGACCGCGAGGGGCGCAACGAAGCCGGTGACCCCGAGCAGGGGGTTGGGGAATCCGAAGAGGGCTGCCTGGGGTGACTCCATGACGCTGCCGCACGAGACGAGCGGGTTGACGTCGCAGTTCAGCACGAACTCGGGGTCGATGAGCCGCTCGATGCGCTGGGTGATGAGTTGCATGGCCCCGTACCAGCCGGCGAGACCGGTCACGAGCAGAAACACGGCCATCCCGATCGGCCGACGGGGCGCGGGCGACGCGGCGTGGTCAGAAATCGTCGAATGCGGGATGCTCACCCGACGATTATCGCCGACGCGATGACCGCGTGCCCGGGTCGGAAGTCCCGAGTCGGCCGCGCGCATGCGATAATCGGTCACAGTCATCGCCAGCCGCGCTCGCGGTGACCCACAGAAAAGCTTTCCGGGCATGACCGGGCGAGTGCCACGGCACCGATACCGTGGCGAGAGGCGAATAGCCAGTTTCGCGTGAGAGTGCAGTGACAGTGCACCGAGCCAGCGTTCGACCCGATCGTTCGGGGAACACTCGCTCACCACAAATTTAGAGAGTTTCGCACCGACCCGATGCGGGTCGTGTGCGGCAGAGAGTACCTGGGCAGGCGCGGCCTCCCGGGCAAGGAGTGCACCAGCGATGGTGAGTGACGAGACAGCAAAGACCCCCAAGAAGCGCACGGGACTTTTCGGAGCCCGGGCCCCCAAGAAGGCGGCGGAGCACGCCGGCAGTGCGGGGGTTCCCGACGTTCTGCCGGCCGCAGAGCCGGAGGCCGAGGTGACCCCCGAGGGTGAGCCCGCGGCGCAGAGCAACGAGCCCCAGGCCGAGCCCGCGCCCGAGCCTGAGGCCGCTCAGAAGAAGGCTCAACCGAAGGCCGAGTCGGTGGCCGATCCTGAGGCTGAGGCCTTCCCGACTCTGAAGCCCGAGTCGACGACGTCGCTGCTCTTCTTCGCGCCTCCGCCCGAGGCGGTAGCGCCCGTGAGCGGTGGCCGTGGTCGCGACGATGACGCCGACGACGAGAGCGGCACGAGCACGAGCCGACGTCGCTCGCGCTCGCGACGGGGTCGAGGCGGGGCATCCGGTGAGAGCGGTGGCGACGGCGACGGCCCTCGTGACAGCTCGCGCGATGGCTCCCGCGACGACAGTGGGCGGGGTGACGGGGGCTCCGGCCGTGGCCGGCAGCGCCGCCAGCCCGAGCCGATCACCGAGCCGCAGCGCATCAAGGGCTCGACGCGGCTCGAGGCCAAGAAGCAGCGCCGTCGCGACGGTCGTGACGCTGGCCGCCGTCGTGCGGTCGTCACCGAGGCCGAGTTTCTCGCGCGTCGCGAGAGCGTCGACCGCGTCATGGTCGTGCGCTCCAAGGACAACCGCATTCAGATCGGCGTGCTCGAAGACGAGGTTCTCGTCGAGCACTACGTCGCTCGGTCGAGTGAGTCGAGCCTCATCGGCAACGTCTACCTCGGCAAGGTGCAGAACGTGCTGCCCAGCATGGAGGCAGCCTTCGTCGACATCGGTCGTGGGCGCAACGCCGTGCTGTACTCCGGCGAGGTCGACTGGGATGCCGCTGCCGAGGCCGGCGAGAAGAACCAGCCGCGCCGCATCGAGCTGGCCCTCAAGCCCGGCGACAAGGTGCTCGTGCAGGTCACGAAGGACCCGATCGGCCACAAGGGCGCCCGCCTGACCAGCCAGGTGAGCCTGCCGGGCCGCTACCTCGTCTACGTGCCCAACGGCTCCATGAGCGGCATCAGTCGCAAACTGCCCGACACCGAGCGTGCGCGCCTCAAGAAGATTCTCAAAGAGGTTCTGCCCGAGAACGTCGGCGTGATCGTGCGCACCGCCGCCGAAGGCGCGACGGAAGAGCAGCTGACGCTCGACGTCGAGCGACTCACGAAGCAGTGGGGCGAGATCAGCAAGCAGGTCGAGAAGGCGCAGGCCCCGGCGATGCTGCACAGCGAGCCCGACCTCTTGGTCAAGATCGTGCGCGACGTCTTCAACGAAGACTTCCGCGCCATGATCATTCACGGCGAGGATGCTCACTCCACGATCACCGGCTACCTCAGCTCGGTCGCCCCCGACCTGCTGGATCGCGTGCAGAAGCACGACGGCGACGTCGACCCCTTCGACGAGCACCGCATCAACGAGCAGATCGAGAAGGCGCTCGAGCGCAAGGTCTGGCTGCCCTCGGGCGGTTCTCTCGTGATCGACCGCACGGAGGCGATGACGGTCGTCGACGTCAACACCGGCAAGTTCGTCGGCTCGGGCGGCAACCTCGAAGAGACCGTCACCAAGAACAACCTCGAGGCGGCGGAAGAGCTCGTGCGGCAGCTGCGCCTGCGCGACATCGGCGGCATCATCGTCGTCGACTTCATCGACATGGTGCTCGAATCGAATCGAGACCTCGTGCTGCGTCGCGTCATGGAGTGCTTGAGCCGCGACCGCACGAAGCACCAGGTGGCGGAGGTCACGAGTCTCGGCCTCGTCCAGATGACGCGCAAGCGCCTCGGGCTCGGCCTGCTCGAGACCTTCAGCGAGAACTGCGAGGTCTGCGCGGGCCGCGGGCTCATCCTGCACCACGACCCCGTCGTCAAGCACCGCGGGAACGATGGCGGCAACGATTCCGGCAACCGTCGCCGCGGCGGTGGCGGGCGTGGCGGCAACGGCTCCTCCGGCGGTCGCAGTGGTGGCACCGGCTCGCAGCAGAAGTCGAGCAACGGCACCGGCACGCACGCGATCACCGACGATGTCAGCAAGGCGCTCGCGGCGATCGCGGCGAAGACCGTGCACCACGACACCCCGGCAGCGCAAACCGGTGTCGTGGCGGTCAACCCGACCTCGTCCTCAGAGCCGCAGCCCTCCGGTGTCGTCGAACCGAGCCCCGCGAAGGTCGAAGAGGCCGCGGCGATCCTCGAGATTCCGATCGAGTCGAAGCCTTCGCGTTCGCGCCCGGCGCTCGACCCGGATGCCGCCGAGCAGCTACTGGGCTCGGTGCTGGAATCTCTGCCCGAACCCCCCGCGCCGGGTACCCGCAAGCGTGGTTCGCGCCGCGCGACGACGGGCACCATCACGGCGGGAAGCACAGGCTCCGAGGGCACGTCGAGCGACGGCGCAGCCTCCGGCTCCTGACCAGTCGGCGTGTCTAGGATGGCCGCGTGAGCTCACCCCCTCCCGCTTCGTCGCGCGCGGCCACCGCGCCCGATCCCGATCCGCACGCGGGGCATGACCACGCCACGGGTGCGGGTGGGCCCCGGCGACGCCCCGCGCACTATCTGTGGCTGGTAGCTGGTATCGGGGTGCTCGTCACTCTGGTCACCGCCCGCTCGATCACGGCGGAGGCTGGACCGTGGGGGCTGCCCGATCCGGTGCAGGATCTGCTCACGCTGTCGACGAGCGTCGTCGTCGAGTCTTTGCCGTTCATCGTGCTGGGTATCTCGCTGTCGATCCTCGTGCAGGTGTGGATTCCGGAGCACTGGTTGCTGCGCATCCTGCCCCGCAACCCGTGGGGCCGCCGCGCCGTCATCTCGCTGTTCGGTATGTTCCTGCCCGTCTGCGAGTGCGGCAATGTGCCGCTCGCCCGCGGCCTCGTGCGTCGCGGCTTCACGATTCCGGAGTCGATGACGTTCCTCGTCGCGGCGCCCATCCTCAACCCCGTCACGATCATCACGACGCACCAGGCCTTCGGTTTCGACGACGGCATCCTCGTGGCCCGCCTGCTCGGTGGCTTCCTCATCGCGAACGTGCTCGGCTGGCTGTTCAGCAAGCACCCCGACCCGACCTCCCTGCTGAGCGGCCGCTTCGCCGAGCAGTGCCGCCTCGACGACGGTCACGGGCACACCGCAACGCGGCGCGATCAGACTCTCGACCTGTTCGTGCGGGAGTCGAGCATCCTCGTGCCGGCTCTCGTGATCGGCTCCCTCGTCGCCGGAGGCATTCAGGTGATTGTGCCGCGCGAGGTTCTCGTGGCTCTCGGCAGCGACCCCCTGCTGAGCGTCCTGGCGATGATGCTGCTCGCGTTCGTGATTTCGATCTGCGCGAACGTCGACGCGTTTTTCATCCTGCCGTTCGCCTCGACCTTCCTGCCCGGGTCGATCGTCGCCTTCCTCGTCTTTGGCCCGATCGTCGACATCAAGATGCTCGCCCTCATGCGCACGACCTACTCGACACGCACCCTCATCCAATTGACGACGATCGTCGGCCTCATGAGTGCGGGCCTCGGACTGGTGGTGAATTATGTGGCGTAGCGTGCAGCGTTGGCGGGGCGTCGTGATCATCAGCACGATGGCCGCGATCACCCTGTGGCTGGCGGCGAGCGGCCAGCTGGCCCTCTACATCCACCCCCGCTACAACGTGTTCACGGTCACGATGTCGATCATCGCGGTGGTGCTGGCCGTGCTCTCGGTGACCGGTCGGCGCGATCACGATGATGAGGATGCCCCTCCACCGCCGCGCTCCGAGCGTGCGCTCGGGCTCACGGCCGCCGCCATTGCGGGGGCCTTTGCTCTCGGAATGGTCATCGTGCCTCCTGCGTCGCTGAGCACAGCGACGGCGCAGCAGCGTGAGGTCAACGCGACCGCGGGGGGAGACGATGAGAGCTTCGCCGCCGTCTCGGTGGCCGACGAGGAGTCCATCTCGCGGTTCACGGTGCGCGAGTGGTCGGCGATTCTCCGCCAGACGAGCGACCTCAGCTTTTTCGCCGACAAGCCCGTGACCGACCTGGTCGGGTTCGTGCTGCCCGACGATGACGACCCCGACAACATGTTCTATGTGACACGGTTCGTGGTGACGTGCTGTGCGGTCGACGCTCAGCCCCTCGGTGTTCCCATCCACCTGCCGAACTGGGCGTCGACGTACGAGCCCGACAGCTGGGTGAGCATCTCGGGCAGCTTCGCGAGCAACCCGAGTTCGAGCAGTCTGCAGCCGGTCGTCGTCATTCCCGACACTGTCGAGCCGGTGGAGCAGCCGCGTGAGCCCTACCTCTTCTGAGCCGGGTGCCCCGGGCCCTCTGCAGAGCGGCGCGCGGCCGGGGCATCATGGCGGTGTGCACCCGGAGGGTGAGGGCACGCGACGCGCGGCGGAGGCGGGGCGACGTCTGCGACAGCAGCGAGAGCTGAAGAGCTTCCAGCGTCTCTTTTGGATTCTCACGGGCGTGCTCACCGCAGTGAGCGCGGTGTTCCTGCTGCTCGGCACGCTGCAGGGCCCGAAGCTGGCGACCGCGCAGGTCGACCCGCAGCGGGTGACCGAGCAGGCCGGGCAGCAGTTGCGGCTGTTCGCCAACCAGCCGCTGCGCGAGGTCGACCCGGCCCAGGTGACGGTCGAGCCTGATGCGCCGGTCAGCGTGGTCGTGCAGAACGACCTGCTCGTCGTGCAGTTTGAGCAGCGTCTGCGCTACGACACCGAGTACACGGTGGTGATCGAGGATGTCGCGGCCCGTAGTCGCGACGCGGTCTCGACCTTCAGCCACAGCTTCTCCACCGGGGGCGGGAGCCTGCTCTATCTGGACCGCGGCGAGGAGCAGGATGAGATCCTGCGGGCTGAGATCAGCGGTAGTGGGCGGGGCGAGCTGGTGCATGCGGCCCCGGGCATCCAGTCGTTCGCGCCAGTCGAGGAGGTGCTGGTGGTGGCGCGCGACGACGGGGCGGGGGGCAGCGTTCTCGAATCTGTCCTCACGTCGACGGGCGACACCGAGCGGTTGCGACTGCCCGATGGCGCGCGCGTCGACAGGCTCATCGCTCCGCCGTCGGGCACGCTGCTGGGGCTCGTCCTCACCGAGGTGGTTGAGGAGGGCACGCCCGCCTACTCGAATGCTCTCGCCGTCGTGAATCTCGCGGGTGACCGCTCGGTCACTTTTGTCGAGGGTCTGGATGGCGACCCTATTCGCGCGCTCGAGGCGTTCTTCCGCCCCGACGGCACCACCCTGTATGTGCACGCGCTCGACCAGAGCTTGCTGCGCGTCGACCTGCTGTCGCCGGATCTCGTTCTGCCCGTCGACCAGTTTCCGACGGTGTGGAACCTGTCGACCGATGCGACGCGGCTGAGCGGTGCAGATTCGTTCGGGGGTCTCTACCTCGACCTTGAGTCGGGGGAGGAGGTTCGGCTCAACCCCTCTCTCTTCGAGGGGTCGGTTGTCTTCGGCGGCGAGACGGTGCTGCTGGGTGACGAACGCTGGGTGCAGAAGGTCGCGGTTCCGGATGCTTCGGGTGGATCGTTCGCGAGCATCGTCGTGGTTGATGACGGTTCGGGAGCATCCCGCCAGCTGGCGCGCACGATCGAGGACCGCGGCAGCATCGGTGATCTCGCGGTGTCGCCAAACGACCAATTCGTCGCGCTGGAGGTGACCCCGTCGGTCGAGGATGCTGAGTCGGACGGTCGCCGCGTGAACGATCGCCCCACCACGATCACGGTGCAGATCATCGACATCGACTCGGGCGCGATCGTCCGCAGCCTGGAGGGCTTCTTCCCCGTCTGGTGAACGGGCGTCGTCACGGCCTCGCGCTGAGCGCGCGTCCTCGCGCTACAGCCCGCGCTTGGTGCGCTGGCTCACGCGCAGGCCGGCGGCCGTGAGGCGCGCGACGAGTTCTTTCCCCGAGACGGGCACAGCGCCGTGGGCGAGGAGCTCGTCACGCCGTTCTTCGGGGTAGTCGTAATGGTCGTGGTCGAAGCCGCGTTCGGGGATTCCGGCGTTGCGTGCGAAGGCGTGCAGCTCGTCGAGGGAGGTGTCGCTCACGAGGTGGCCCCACAGTCGCCCGTGGGCGGGCCAGATGGGGTCGTCGATGAGCACGGTCATGGTGCGTTCGAGTTTAAGTGCGAGGCTGGCTCCGCAGTCACGCACCAGGGCTCGTGCCCTCACACCGTCATTACCCACCAGGCTTACGCCCTCACGCACTGAGTGCGTCCTGCAGCGCTGGGCTGCGGCTGGGCATGTCGAGAGCGCGAGCACGTTCAGCGTCGCGCGGAACGTCGCGCGTACCGTCGGGCAAGCC